>Ga0007787_10000571_pt1 | contig 11600 bp, 11 predicted proteins | sample LauGreFa1BDMLBSN_2_FD_59500 | JGI IMG/M metagenome (GOLD analysis project Ga0007787, IMG submission 59500) | Freshwater lake microbial communities from Lake Michigan, USA - Fa13.BD.MLB.SN | ecosystem: Environmental > Aquatic > Freshwater > Lake | place: Lake Michigan, USA | collected 2013-09-23 | reverse complement strand
ATTCCCGCTGCTGTCTTCTGGGACAGGTAATATTTTTCCGTTACTTCTTCCAATGGCTGAAGCGTCCCAGCAAGCGATGACAAATACTCTTCTTCTACGCTGGGCGACTCCGAACCATTGTGCATCCAAGATGTGCCATTCAATTCCCAGTGCCCCGATGTTAGCCATTTGGTTAATGACTTCTGCGAAGTCTTCTCCCTTATTGCTTGTGAGGGCACCTGGTACATTTTCCCAGATTGCCCATTTTGGATATTCTCCATTGGTTGCATCACGCATCTCCTTAATTATTCTTATACCTTCAAAATAAAGACCAGATCTTTCACCATCTAGCCCTGAACGCTTACCTGCTACAGATAAGTCCTGACACGGTGAGCCAAATGAAATTAAATCCACTGGCGTTAACTCAGCACCGTTTACATCTCTTACATCTTCCCATTTAGGGACATTGGGCCAATGTCTTTTTAATACACCTTGACAATGTTTATCCCATTCAACTTGAAATTTACAATCCCATCCAGCAGCGTCAAAGCCTAAATCAAAGCCCCCAACGCCAGCGAACAGGCTACCGTATGTTAATCTTCCCATGTTTTTCCTTTTATTAAATGGGGGTGTTGTCTACAAACACCACATTTTCCCCATGAGCCATTGCCCCAGTGAGTTTTCCACTCACGACAGCACTTAATTACAATCTCAGGACCGTACTCTTGTATCAGTCGTTTTCTACCTTTACTCGTAGTCACTATCTTTAATTAATTCTTTAAAGACATGCCATTCAATAATGGCAACCTTAACATCTGAATCTTCTCCTAGAACTACTGAAATACATGGATACTTATGATTCTGCTTCCATGCATCCTTCCTCATCTTAATCCACGCCGTGCGAGTAAGCGTGAAAGATGCACCGTTATGTTTATAATCTAGAAGAAATTCGTGAAACTCAGCATCGCCTTTTTTGAACCCTCTTCCTGAATTCTTAACTGGCTTTGCCTTGTCTTTTTTAATCTCGTCTTTTTCGTTTCTTTTCATTTATAAAGGCCAAACATAATCTGGTTCGTCAACTGGCTGGTTCAATACATCATCAAACTTATCATAGTACCAGTCCCATTGCTTCCATGCGAGCTTAAGACGGTGTGAGCGATGAATATCTTCACGACCAAACCAAAATGGTAAAATTAAATTGTCATAGTTAACAGACTCTAAAACCATATTGTTATTATAACCACGCCTTGTCCACTCCTCAATTGAGAGATTGAGGTAAAGCTTAAGAGCATCCTCATACCCTCTCCACATTCTAGTGACTACATGGTTCTCCCAACCATAATACAATGTACCATCTTTTTTCATCTTGGGCTTTGATCTACCCAGAAGAACATTCAGAACTTGGTACGATTCTACACGCTGTTTGCCAAGCCTCCGATAATCAAGAACCTGTAGCGATTCTTTAAAGTCTGGATAAGGAAGAAATGTTTGCATAGCAACCTTTCTGTTGTGTTTTGACACGGCAATAGTACACCATCAAATAGGTGTGCGCTTGGTCACGGTCAGTTATTCCCAAAAATATTCATCGCTGTACCTGTCTTCAATTCTTTTGATTGTAGCAAGAAACATCACAGCAGCAAGTCCAGAAGCTACGAGACCAGGCATCATAAGTTTAACTAGTAGTCTTTTCATCCTACTAATATTTTAGCACTTATCTCCTCTATTTGCTTTTCAGTAAGCTCAATCTTGCCCATGCCATTCCATTTTTCCTCGCCATAGAAGAACCAAGCACCACGGCGTTCAATAATATTCATCTCAATTGCTATATCAAGCATTTCACGATATTTGTCAATCATGCCTTCCTGCGGAAGAACATAATAGTGGCCATGAGTTCCAATGCTGGGAATCTGCTTTGTCTTTTCAATTGTCCAAGTAACACGCTGTGATGTAATCATGTTTGTATCGTCTCTCTCCATTTCTTTAGATGACATGGATAAGAAAAGCTTAACAATATTATGCATGTTGTGGTGAACTGTATTGCCCATTTTTGCTTTTGTTACTGCGTACATTCCAGAAAGGTCAATTGTCTGATGGGCAATAAAGATCATCATATTTTTTTCTTTGTGTAAATAATTAACAAGCTTTTGAAGCAAAAAACCCTGAGAGCGAGACTGTAGCCCCATTGCTTTACCACCCTCTGGCTTGTCATAAAACTCTTCTTTAATGATGTTTGAAAGAGAGTCAAATAAAAAGACATGCTTTTCCTCCTCATGTGTAAGATACGGGTGTATGTTTTTCAGAATGTCCTCTACAACCGTAGACTGAATAACAACAATGTCATCAACATCTATTCCGCACTTAGCAGCATACTCTTCATTAAAGGAATACTCTGAGTCCACAATAACTGGGCGAAAACCTCTCTGCTGGGCTTCGGCAAGTATTCTAAATGACATGGTGGATTTACCAACTGATGGAGTCCCCCAAAACAAATGAGTAGCACCAGTATTAAGACCTCCACCTAATGCACGATTAAGACCAACACTCGGAGTTGGAATAACCTCATGAATAGGCATGTGGTCGCCTTTTCTTTTATCTACAACTAACATTTTTCTTCTTTCTGTTTGAATTGATATCATAACACAGGGAGGTCACAGACTTCCCAGCCAGTTACGAACTTTTTCTGCATCGTATGCAAAATCTACATTGTCTTTGAACGATTTATATGCGTTCAAGGACATTTCATTTAATCCATCTTTATTAAAGACTAAATCTCTTATAATATCAGCAGCTTCTGTTGTGGAGACTTTATCTAAATCAATGCAAGTGCCATCTCTAAACAACTCCGAGGCGAGTTGATTTTCATACCTTGATCTTCTAATTATGACTGGTCTACCACAAGCGTAGGCATTGTAAATAATATGCCCATATCCATCGCCGTGGTCTTTAACATGGAAAACAAAATCATCATTATTCATTGAATTAGATAATTCAACAACACCATTCATATTTCCATCACGACATTGACCACCATAACTGTTTAAAGAAAATTCATGTAGCTGAGTATCAAGCTCAACAAAGTCTTTCCAGCCGATAGGTAATTCTTGTAACAAATTGATATAGCTACTTATTGAATTTGATACTTTATGGGGCTTTGGTTTAAAAACCTCCGTATCAAATTCTTGGCGATAGTAAACGACATTTGCATCTTGTATACTTCCCGGCTGGACAGAGCCTAGTACATTTAAACCTCTAAATATACTTGGATCCCAGTTATTGCCGATTTGAACAATTAACTTGGCTTTTGGCTGGTATTCATTGATAAGCCTCTGAAATATAGAAATATGCTGTGGAATTGATGCAATAATGTAGTCAAATTCTATATCTTTAAAAGACTCAAATGTTATACCCTTATGCGTGGAGACATTGCCAGGGTCATACACATTGTATACACCATCAGAATAGTCTTTTACAATATTTAATGGAGGAGTGTTGTCTGCTAAAACCTGTGTTTCAACATCAAGAAACTGCTTTGCCGTCTCTACTTGGTTATTAATAGCCCAAAATTTTTCATAAAACCATTCCATACCAATTGGCCTATACACATTGATGCCCAAGCGATTTTCAAATAGAAGAACAGCCGATCTTAACAGTGAATTATGATGAAAATCAGTTAATAAATTCATTATTTTCAAAATATGCTAGACCGATAGTGTCATAATTTTGAACATCTTTAAATCGCACATCTGTTGTATTTTCAAATTCAAGCCCGATTAAATCATTGAACTCTTTGTACATATCTTTTGTTGTCTCAACAGCATGCAGCTCTGCTACAATGCTTTTAATTTTATAAAGCGTATCAACAGACGCTCCTTTAAACGCATTCCACTCAGCCCCCTCGCAATCAATCTTTAAAATGTTTACTTTATCAACATTCTTTAAAACATCATCTAAGCTAATTGTGTCAACCTTTATTTCTTTACCATCTGTCCAAAGACCTTCTTGCCATCCTGAAGAGTCAACGGTATTACCAATAAATTTATGGTGTGCGCCAACCTCCGTTGCCTCATTGCCATAACGCAATATAACCTGTTCTCCAGATCTTCTACCAATGGCTTTATGGTGGAGAGTGAAATTCTTTTCCCATCCGTTTGCTTTAACATTCTTCATAATAAGCTCTGCGTTTTCTGGCAAAGGCTCAACAGCAATAACTTTAAAACCACGACTAAGCATTGTTAATGAACAACCTCCAGCATGAGCACCAATATCAATAGATGTATACCCATTAGGTTGCGGATCTAAATCACCAATCTTGTATTCATCCTCCGCAATGCAGGAATATAAAGTATTCCAATCATTTGTGCCTTCCCTGGTAAATATTGTTACCTCAACACCCCAAGGTGTTTTAATTTTACTTTCTTTATAATCCATTTAAGAATTCCTCCCATTGTTTAATTATGTTTTTCTTACCAAATAAAACAGTTGCAAGAGCTCTTTGCCTTTCGCTAATATCTTTTGCATATTGATAATTATTTATAAGTTCATTTGTTTTGCCGACCATTTCTTCTGTGCTATCACAAAAAATACCATCGCATTGTCTGAGTAAATCTTCACATTCATAAAACTCAAAGTTATAAATGATGTTTGCCATTTTATTATTTATTGCAACTATAGGAAGCCCCATCATCAATGCTTCAATAAAAGATAACGTATAGGAAGCTGGCGCTGTTCCGCCATAAATCATAGCCTTCGCCTGCTGCATTTTTTTGATTTGCGTTTCATAGGGGACTGAACCACCATTGAATGAACCTAAATCATCGTTACCAGGTCCGTAAACAGTTCCGTTGTATTTTTCAATCACTGGCATAATCTGGTCATAATGGCAGTGATCTCTACGCCCCTTCAGGCTCTGTGAGAAATTAACAACATTATTTGTTGACCCTTCCCAACTAGACAACTCGTCCTCATCTTTATAAAATCTAATAAGGACATCTTCACCAATATAATTAGAGATTCTTCTCTCATTGGGGGAATATCTAATAATCTTTAACCCCTCATTACGCATCTGTGCAAGACTTGCCTCAACCGCCTCTGTTGACTGGCCGATTGTTCTCCAAATAACCTTCTTATGCTTTATCTTATGCCAGTTATTAATGATTACATCTGGCGAATGCATAACAATAATCACATCAAACGGCTCGATTAACTCACTTGGCAGATTTGTTTTAGGATGGTTAATGGCTAAACTAACATATTCGTCATATTTAACCGCGCCCTTAATTCCTGGTCTTGGCAGAGTTATGTGACCAGCAGGGTCAAGATATGCCCCATTAGCGAACACCTCATGCCCAAGATCGGTTAACAATTGCACTTCGTCATACTCTAATATGGCATGACAACTAATATAATGTATTTTCATATCTTACCTAATTCCTTTAAAATTTCCCATGAACGATTAATGTACTTTTGGGAAACCTTTTCCCATGTCATGTTCTCAGCAATGTAAAGTGCGCTATGGTATGTTTTCTCTGCGATCTGATTGTAGTTGTGTGCTACCCATTGCATCTTGTCACACAGATCGTCAAAGTCTGGCTTTGCCCATTGACCACAATTTTCATATCGACCATGCATCTTCCATGTGCTCCACTCAAAATCAAGCGGAACAGACATATGTGCAAACTCCGTACAAGCTAACACATCGGTGCATATCGTTGGGATACCTTTACCGATTGCTTGGAATGGAAGATTGCCCCAGCCTTCACCGCTTGTAGGATATATAACGCAATCAGCCATATCAAAGACTTTGCCCAAATCAGCATGAGATAGTTCATCATCAATCACTTCAATCTGGGGATGACGAAGCGGGTGCATTTCATCACCACGATAGATTCTGGCATCCTGTTCGCCATTCGTTTTATAAATCAAACGGTAGTTGTTGTTGCCCTCGTACAGCTTTAAAAAGGCATCCACCGCCATCTGCGAGTTCTTTCTGCTGGATGGTGAGCCAATGGACAAGAAGGTGAATGTTGAATGCCCGGTCCTTAACTCTGGATAATAGATATTCGGGTCAACGCCGAGCTTAAACTCATGAATTGGCCTCTTCACTCCAGATTCAGCAAACACTTCAGCCATAGCAACGGAGCATGTCCACACTTCATCCATCTTGTTACACAAATCAACCCATGTTTGTGGCAATCGATTTGTTTCCCAAAATGTATACCCAACCGAATACACCCTTGACTCTATGAATGCATCAGGAACCGAATGGTTGATAACAATTTCACCAGTACAATCGTCTTTCTCCATGTACCCAATGCCAAGACCATTTAGCATTGCAAGATCAGGTGGCATTTGCAAACGACCAATCTCTTGCCAATTCGTGGGCTTGCTTCTGCGGATAGGCAATCCACTTGTACCGATGAAATCCCATAAGCGGTCGGGCGTGTAGCCATAGCCTTCACTAAATTTCGGAATTTGATTATCCGACCAGACCAGCATTCTTTAATCCTTTCATCTCAATATATTTTGCAACAGGAATCATTGAACGCTCGTTTTCAATCTTATACGAATCCAATCTCGTTAATGTTTTCTTGTCTTCAATCTTATCCAGTTTAGCAGCAAACCACTCGTTCTTTTTTATGATTGACTTTAATTTTCCGAATACTCCAGGGAACACCACAATCTTGAAAATTTGTTTTCCATCCCAGCAATACAGGTTCGCCATATCCTTGCCAGCCTGTGTCGTGAAGAATCGTGTGTGGAAGATGTACAACAATGTCTTGTCATTTTCCACATGCCCTAATCCCGATGGATACAGCCACGAATAATCATGATCAACACCCTTGGCTCTCAGCTGTATGAATTGGTGCAACGGTGAATCAATATATTGGTAAGCGTCACAAAATGAGTGAAGCGTTCGGTCACCAATGAGGGCATAGAGATAGTCTCTTACGGCCACCTCCGTGTCTCTCTCTGCAAACACCGTAGCGGAGCCTGAGGCATCTTCAAACTCAATACGGAGGTATTGGGGCGTTTTCTTAGTAGAACGCACCACAGCCTTTACAAGCGTCAATGGAGAGTTAATTTCATGGAAGTTGGCTATGTCCTCCACGAATTCGTCCATTTCATTTTTTTCAGACGCAATAGTAATCGGGAAACCTAAGATGGGGAGGTAATATCTTTCATGTTCGTATTGGGATTCAAACCCAATAGATTTGAATGCCCCAACCTTGTCAAGATTTTCTTTGACATTTGATCTGACCGCTTTCTTAGAACATTTGTTAGAAAATTCATCGTAAGAATTAAAAGGCCTCTTTGCCATGATTTCGTCAATTGCTGTCCTACCACAAGACTGCACATTGCTCAGACCGAACCTAATTCCCTCACTACCGTCCTCATGACCAATTGTAAAAAATTCATCAGACTCATTAATATCAGGAGAAAGAATCTTAACCCCAAGCCTTTGAGCTTCCATTAGGTAAGCAGTAATCTTATCGGTTGAGTCTTCATTGCAAAGAAGTGCCCATGTGAATTCAAGAGGATAGTTAACTTTTAACCACATTGTCTGGTAGGAGAGCATTGAGTAGGCAACAGCATGAGACTTGTTAAACATATACAGGGCTGCCATTTCAAACTCAGACCAAATCTTCTCAGCCTTTTCTCTTGAGATATATTTGTTGTTGACGAACTTTTCTTTATATTCATCAAATCCAGCAGCATCTCTCTTCTTACCAATAATCTTACGGAGTTTGTCAGCCTCTGACCATGTAAAGTCAGCAAGAAGCACTGCCATTTGCATTAACTGCTCTTGGAAAATAACCGTGCCATATGTTTCACGCAAAATATCCTCAACTACTGGGTGAGGGTACTTCGGCTTCTTCTCGCCTTTTTTGCAGTCAATATAAGTCTTACCCTGTGAAAGCAAAGCGCCCGGTCTAACTAGTGCGTTGGAAACAACCAAGTCATTAAAGTCATCAATACCCATTCTTTCAATTAGGTTTCTATAAGCAGCGGCATCTGCTTGAAAAACCCCAACGGTATTACCTAATGCAATGTTCTCGTAGACCCTCTTGTCTTCAAGACCAAGGGATTCTTCGGTAACATCAACCCCAGTTCTTTCTTTAATTTTACTAATACAGTCTTTGATTACAGCAACTGTTTTAAGACCCAAAACATCGATTTTAATTAAGCCAACTGCCTCTGCATCTTCCATATCAAATGCCGTTACAACAGATCTTTCTGATGCATTAACATCCTTTCTGCTTTCAACAGGGCAAATATCAGTTAGAGGAATAGATGATACAACCATGCCAGCAGCATGAATGCCAGCATTTCTAATACGCCCTTCTAACTTTTTTGACAACTTTGTAACATCAGGGTACTTACTACAAAAAATCTTACCCTTTTCTGAAGTTTCTAGTTCTTCAATAGTTTCAAAGTATGGAGTAATGGCATTAATCTCTTGAAACGGAACTTGGTAAACTCTAGACACATCTTTAACAGCAGACTTTGGCTTGTATGTGCCATATGTTGTAATTGCTGCAACATTATCATGACCCCAGCGATCTCTAAGGTAGTTTCTGACTTCATGCCTTCTTTTGTCTTCAAAGTCTAAGTCAATGTCTGGGTAGTCGTTTCTATCTGGATTAATGAATCGTGCAAATAGTAGGCTATACTTTATGGGGTCAACCTTTGAAATATCAAGCAGATAAGCAAGGATGCTTCCACCAACAGATCCACGACCAGTACCACGACCGATATTATTATTGTCAGCCCATTTAACCAAGTCCCAAACAATTAAAAAGTAATCAGCAAAACCAAGTTGCTCAATAATTCCTAGTTCTTCATTTAACCTGTCTGCATATTCCTGACCGAGATTTCTATTCTTTAACTCAAACTCAGTAATCTCACGCAGGTAGTCATTTGAATCAAACAACTTAGAATATTTAGGCAGAAGATTATTTCTCTTCTCAATTCTTGCAGAGCATTTCTCTGCTACTTCTATTGTGTTTTCAAGGTGTTGAACATTGGCATAACCAGCTGCTTCAAACCAGCTATAAACCGTATCAGCATCAGCCATGTACGGATTAATCTCATCAAATCGCAAAGAGCGATTAGGATACATTTTATTTATCTTGTCAACAATTGTTGCATGCGGATCGTTAATTACCGAACTGTTTTCTCTTGCTATTCTTTCCTCTGCTGCACCGAGGCTAGGGTACTGGGAAACCATAAGAAGAACCTCTTCACAACCCCTGTCATCATGGGTTGGGAAATGGCAGTCAGCAGTAGCAACGACTTTCTTGTTAAAATGCTCGGCCAGATTAATTAATCCATCATTGATATGCTTTGGGTTCCAAGCCTGAATTTCAAAATAGAAATCATCCTTAAATATTTTAATGAATCTTTCTGATAACTGCTCAGCCCTGCTATAGTTCTTTGCGTCAATAGCCTTTGATATGGCACTACCCATACATCCCGATAAGGCAACAATATCATCATCAACTAAACTCTCAAGAAGATCAAAATCCATCCTGGGCTTGTAGTAAAAGTTATCAGTCCAGCCAGTTCGTGATGCTTTAAAAAGCTTTTTTAGCCCCTCGTTATTCTTGGCAAGAAGTATAAGGTGAAATCTTTCATGTTTGCCATCACTGTCACCGCCGACCTCTGGCACGAAGTAGGCTTCAATACCAAAGACAGGTCTCACACCCTGCTTATCACAGGCATCTTGAAATTTTAAAACACCGCCCATCGTGCCGTGGTCTGTAATTGCTGTAGCAAACTGACCATTACGGCTTGTTGTTTTTGCCATTTCCTCTGGCGTTGACATACCGTCAAGCAAAGAGTATTCGCTGTGACAATGCAAATGTACAAAATTAGTCATTAATATTCAATTCTAATAAACTATCAATAGTAGGTAGTTCGTTCCAATATTCTTCATTGTACCAGGCTTTTCGCAGATACGCATTGTGTCCTTCTTCAAGAAGCGTTATGACTTCATTAGGATTATCTTCAACAACAAAAATTGGCATTATCTCATTTATAATATTATGTTTTTCGCCCATTTTTGCAAAGATAGGAGGCATTGTTGCAATCTTCCATTCGTCCAGCCATTTCTCTGTTTGATTAATTGCAATCTCTGATCTTCTTGCTGTGACGATGTAAACATCATAATTGCTTGAAAACCAATGATTGACTTGATGCCATGCGTCCTGAAAGGGTTTTAAGTTTTTCCAAAACAATGGGGTGCCCATTATTTTGTCAGAATCACTACAATCATGGTGAGTTGTTAGCCAATGACCATAATCATATTCACCACGATTAGCGCCATGTGTATGCAACAATGCATCTTCAATTGATGTTGCTATATCAGCAATTACGCCGTCTAAATCTAAAACAATATTTTTGTTCATAAAATGCAGATTGGGAGGGGACTTGCCCCTCCCTCACTGCTCCTTTCACATTTTAGACTCACCACTCGTCTTTTGAAATTTCGCCAGTAGTGTAGAAACGCTCCTGCTTGTCGTATGGCAGAGTTAAATAAGTTTTCTCAAGCTCAAACATCTCAAGTTTCTTAATATCCTCTGGCATCTCAGAAACGCTGAGCGGGATAAGGCTATAGTTAGTGTCTGACGCACCAGAACCCTGACGGGAGTACTTGTACTCACGATCAGTAATGCTACCAAACTCCTTAGCGTACTCAATCAAGATAGCCCCAATATGACGCTGGTTGAATGTAGTATCAATGATGCGTGGTTCCCAAGTACCCGGCTCAGTCTCAACTGCAACATTGATAACCAAGTGAGGCTTTGGTCTCCAAGCCTTATCCTTATAAACCTGCTCAGAGGCCCAACAGCGGAAATTAAACTTTTCAAGCTGGGCAGTAGAGGCTGCTCTCCACTTCCAGTTAATCGGTGAAGTAACGACAGGAATCGTAATGGCGGTGCCAAAATTCTCATCGTAGTACTTAGCATCTTCAGTTAATTCCTGGCGGAATCGAATCTTGATAGACTCTCCTGCCTGAATTGTTAAGTATTTCTTTGTGGTTGACTTAGTTCCAGACTGTGCAGGAACAACAGCCTTTTCTAACTCTGATAGTGTTTTTACTGATTTAAACATGTGTATACCTTCCTTATATGTGTATTTTTTTGTTTGTTAATGTATTGATTATTTCTTCTTGTGTCATTTCTCCTGCATCCTTTTTGTCCGCAGGCAACTCCACCGTGTACAGTTCCTTACCGCTACACGCACCTAGTATATCATCCCTCATCTGATTTCCTGCCTCGTCGTTGTCGGAAAAAATTGTTATTGAATCAAAATATTTCCTCATTAATTTATACTGATAATCAGAAACTCTGGACCCCAAAGTTGCTACAACATTTTGGAAACCAGCCTGATGTATAAACATAGCATCAATGCTTCCCTCTACAACGATGCAAGAGTCGTACTGTTTTGCGTTTTGAATATTAAACAAAACATCAGCCCTCTTAAATCCCTTATTGTATAAATACCTTGGCTCCTGCTCACTGTTTATAGCACGACCAATAAAACCAACCAACTTATACTGAGAGTCTCTAACGGGAATGACAACCCTTTCTTTTGCATTAGAATAACCTACTTCAAAC
>Ga0007787_10000565_pt1 | contig 11619 bp, 18 predicted proteins | sample LauGreFa1BDMLBSN_2_FD_59500 | JGI IMG/M metagenome (GOLD analysis project Ga0007787, IMG submission 59500) | Freshwater lake microbial communities from Lake Michigan, USA - Fa13.BD.MLB.SN | ecosystem: Environmental > Aquatic > Freshwater > Lake | place: Lake Michigan, USA | collected 2013-09-23 | reverse complement strand
GCATTATCTAGTTCTATTGGATTTCCTGCTCCAGTAAAAATCCTATATGATCCTTTATCATACTTTATGAAGCCAGACTGAACCTCTTGCTCTGCGCCGGCTTCATCCAATGCTTTACCAAGACTTTCTATACCAAAAGAAGTTTTTGCCTGTTCTGCTGTAATCATTACTCTTGCGCCGGTCAAACCTTCATCTGTTTGAATATACCTAAGGGCTGCTTGAGATAATTGTTGTGGATCAGATATGTTTGCTTCTGGAACAATAGCCGAAGACTTCAATGCTGTTAATCTTGCAATATTAATTGCTTCTTCAGATATCTTTTTGCCCTGAACTGTTGAATGCTGTTTGCGAAAATCCAATTTACCTTGATGAATATATTTTAACATGTAGTCCTGCAACATCGTGTCGGTCTCAGCAACGTGTGAACCACCAAATATTTTTTCAAAGACAGCTGGAGCATGATCCTCAGCTGCTACTAAGTCTAATAGATTTGTATTCATAATAAAGTTTTCCATAGCAGCATATGTTGCTTTTCCGCCACGAGAAATATCAGCTAATGTTTCCTCTGCAAAAAAGCTTTTAATAAACTGCTGCCCCCTTGCTATGGAGTCTAATTGGGGATCCATATTTTCTTGTAATATGTTCCTCATATATTGACGACCAATTTCAAGTGTGTCTACCATAAAGGTCGGATTGTTATTTACTCTATCTAAGAATTTATCAACAACTGTATTTAAAGCTTTATTTTGACCATACCCTTTCATTGATCTAGTGGTATCAAGAAGGGTATTGATGTCATAACCAATATTGTGTCCAGTAAGGAAATCTACATTGTTTTCATCAGAAAGATAACCAAATAGCTTTGTCATCTTTTCCATGAATTCATCTTCATTTCCAATAATCTTTCCTGTTTCAGCGAAACCTTCTTGTTTAGCTATGAAATCAGTTAACGTCATGCTTTCACTTGCCAATACTCCAGATAATCTTGGAGAGCGAAACATAAAATCTATATCCTCAAAACCAGGAGCCGATATCTGTCCGGCTGCAGCATCTAGGCCAGTTCTTTGTATTAGAGATAGAGATCTAGCCTGAGAACCAAACATTAAACCTGTAGATTCAATGTCTATGGTTGCTATCTTTGATGTTTGGGTAAAAAGCGTCCCATTAGAAAGGGCAGACATTTGCGCCATATTTCTCTGTATTTGAGAAGAGGACATAATGTTTTGCGTATTAAATGTCATGTCAGATATAGATTCTGACATTGGGTCAACGTTGAATATCATTTTATTTAGAACTGTAAAAACAGGATGCTCCATTTTCTGATCTATATCAAAGAGCACACCAAGCCTGACATCGTTTGCTCCTTCTGGGAGCATGATACTTGGGAAGCCAACATTAGAGATTAGCTTATCTAACTGAAGAACATTTTGTCTATATTGCCCCATTAAAGTTCTTTTGGCTTGAAAATTAAAATAAGAGAAATCAATCTTGCCCATTTTACGAATATGATCTACATCAACAACATTTGCCATTCCAGGTTTTAGATTTTCTGGCTCAGCCAGCATTCTGTAATACTGGTCTTCAAATTGCTTTTGCTGCTGCATGAAGTCGTCTGCGGATCCGTAAATTGCGGATGCCATCTGGTCATTTAGCATGAACTCGCCAATTCCAGCAGATCTACCCGTGTTCTTTCTCAGAAGACCATGTGTTGTAGCACTAACTAATCTAGATAATCTTTGAAAAAGTTCTTCGGACATTAATCAATATCTTTCGGCAAATCTATCTCAATATAATCATCTTTATCATAAATGCCCAACTTTTGCTTGAGAACTTTCTCTCTTTGATTCTCTAAAGATTGAACTTTATAAAGTATGTCAGATATTGCTTGCGCACTATCGAGCTGCGCTTGACCAACCTTTGCTTTAGCCTCTCTAGTTGCAAGGAGTTGATTTCTTAAATCTTTTCTACGCTTATGTAATCTGTCTTCTAAATCTACAGCTAAGTGTAACTCTTTCTTCAATATTGGCTGACCATCATTGTCTACACCTATAATATTTTCTTGAATAAAATGTTCTTTAGCCAAAAGTTTTGTTTTACGAATATACTGCACTTCTTGATCTACAAGATCTCTGACCATTGAAACCTCTACTAAGTTGTCGGGATGAACATCAAGTTGCTCCATATACTCTTTAGTGAACTGAGCTACTATAGACATTTCTATAGGGCAGGGCTTTCCTCTTGGAGCAAGGTTTTCTTTTAGCAAAGGGCATGTGTCCGCGAATGTGCATTTATGCGCTTCACAATTCATCGGAATAGACGAGAACATTGACGTTCTGGTTTTTTGTGGCCGGACTAATTCAACGGCCTTTTCTTTTTCTTCATCTGTCCATGTTTCAGGAAAGAACAAATCTGGTCGCAGGGATTCAAAATCTTTTAAAAATTTTCCCTTGTCACTCTTTTCTATGTTGCTCATTTAAATCAATCCACTCACTATCATAAGAACTATCGGAATGAAACCTCTCTATTGTAACACTTTTGCAACGTGAACAATATGTGTCTCTTACTAAATATTGTTTTGCAAAGTCAAAATATTCAGTTACAGTTTGGACCATGCCATTACATCTCGGACAATTCATCTAGAGCCTTCATTAAACCCTTCTGTAGTTTACTGGCTACTTCTGCATTCTGGATTGCGTTATAGAAAATGCCCACTTCTCTGATTTCATCTGATGTTAAATAGGGAGATATCTTGTATCTTGACCCTTTGCATATTTCGCAATAAAAATCTTTTTCTTCATTAAAGCACGAGCACTTTTCGATTATGTCAAAGAACTCAAAAGAGTCAGCTATTTCAAACCATTTAGATTTAAAGAGCTTTTTAGTTTGTTCTTTAAACGCACGAAGTTTCTGAGGATCATTAGAAAGTAGTGTCCCCATATCTAAAGACTGTTTCATTAAATCATTTATTGTTTTATACAGAAAATTTGCTAACTGAAAATCACCATTAACATCTGTAAACTTCTTCCAATCATTCATCATAATTCCTAACTATTGTTTTTAGTATTTGTACATTGACTGTCTTCCTGACGAAGCGCCTTCTCCTCTTCTATTCATTGCCACGCCAGCTGCAACACCTAATCCTAATCCCACTCCCAATAGTGTCTTTCTAGAAAACCGTGGATTCTTTGGACCAGGAATTTTATCAGCTCCCGGCAATTCCTTGAGGGCAGCAGATCTCGCTCTTGCTGCATCGATTCCCGCCTGTCTTTTTGGAGTCATGACGGTTCTTTTCATGTCCATTGCTGAACCGGGTGCATTTCTTGGGTTAAAACCTGGCAAAAAGGGCTGATTGCTAATCCTTGCAGATGTTCCTCCCATGGCACGTCTTTTCGGAACAGAGTGAGGAGAGGTTTTTGTAGCTGCCGGTCCAAAATCTTCCATTCCAGGAAACTGCATCTGGCTACCTGTGCCAGGAACCCTTGTCTTTTTCACTGCTGCTCGTCTAGAGTATGGTACTCCGGTTAATCCTGGATTTTCAAATATGTTCATTATATTTCCTTTTTCACACTTACTTGTTTTCTTGTTGGTTTTTGAAAATCAAAAGTAAAACTATCATCAAGATAGTCAATATAAAATATAGTACCTTTTGGTATGCTGCTATTAACAATTGTTTTAGCTAATGGCGTTTCTATAACATCTCTTCTTATCTGAGAGATGCCTCTTGCTCCTTTTACTGTATCTATACCCTTGTCTATCAGGGCGTTTATAACATTGTCAGTGTATGCGATTGACAAGCCTTTTCTGGATAATTTATCTGCTATAAGATTCATTTCCATTTGTGCTATTTTTTGGCAATTTTCATAATTTAAATGATTAAAAATAACAATTTTATCTAATCTATTTATAAGTTCTGGTTTAAAGTATTTATTAATTGCTTCATTAGCATTTTTCTGCACAACTGATCTTGCTGGAACTTCTCTGGTTTCTCTTTTGAAAACAACGTTACGGGTAAAGCCGGCGCCGGTAGAAATCATATGATCAACTGTTTTATCATTTCCTAGATTGGTAGTTAAAATAATAATACAATTTCTGAAGTTGACAGTTTCACCCTTAGAGTCTGTAACCATTCCTTCGTCAAATATTCTTAAAAATGTATTCCAGATATCAGCGTGCGCTTTTTCTACTTCGTCAATCAAAACGACTGTGTTTGGGTTTTTCTTAATTTGATTAGTAAGCTGGCCACCATCATCATGGCCTATGTATCCTGGTGGTGAACCCAGAAGCTTTTGGTTTTCATGCTTATGCTGATACTCTCCACAGTCTATTCTGACCATGGATGATTCGCTGTCAAAAAGATATTTATGTAGAGCATTAGCTAAATGAGTTTTTCCAACACCTGAGCTTCCGGCAAATAGGAAAACACCTAGTGGTCTATTGGGATCATTTAGATCTGCCTGAGACCTAAACAGAGCTGAAACAACTTCATCAATTGCCTCGTCCTGCCCTATCACATTGTCTTTAAGATATTGCTCTAACCCTAGGAACTTTTGCTTGTTTAGTTTCTTCACCTTAGATGGTGTAGGTGTAGATTTTGTTTTTGCTTCTGCCTGACGTAGAAATTTTTTAATTTGATCAATATTATAATCTTTACCTGGTCCATCGGAAAACTTGGCTGGATTTGTTGAGTAAGCTATGTTTAACCAGTATTCAACATCCAAACTTGGATTCAACATAACGCAGCCAGCGTAAACAGCTTCTAGTGCTCGTTCTGCTGCTTCTCTAGACATTGAGGCTAAGGCGGCAGCAACATCTGTTGTTAAATTATAAACAATGAATTGTAATATCTTTTTTCTTAAATCTTTTGCGCTCTTATTTTTTTTAACAAACTCTTCTAGATCTTTTACTGGTAAAACTTTAAATTTAACATTAGTGCCGAGTTCGGGTATGAATATTTGATAGATGTTCATCGACTACCTCTTTCATGGGCACGTTCTCTTATATAGAGTATATTATTATATATTACCATATAAGTATATAGGTATATAGTAACTATATATGTATATAGTAAGGGGGGAAGGGGGGAAGGGGGGATCATGGCTAGCTTATCACAGTGTGTCAAGTTCAATCAACACAAAGCGCAAAATGTTGTTAGTTTCTTTCTGGAGAAAAATCTTCTATAGAAGGATGAGCTTCTAGACATGGCCCGGAAAAAGCCCAATACTTAATTAAGTCAACCGGTGTGTCAAAACGGTTCTTCAGAAGATACAATGCTAGGTGTAGCTGTTCGTCAACTCTAATTTTCTTTTCCATATAACTCCTAATCGATAATGTAAAAACTATGGTATATTATACCATCAGTCCTGGACATTTGGTTGGGGACGTCTAGCTTTTCGTGGTATAATCTATGTGTCATCAAGCTGAGGATTGGTAGGATCTAATGACAGAAGAAACAACGTCCGTTGAAAATGAAAACGCTTCGGGCATCAAGAAAACTCTCAAAGAAGACTCAAAAGCTTTAGAGCTAGCAATTGCGCAACTGCAGAAGCAGTATGGTTCTGGCGCAGTCATCAAACTTGGTTCAACAAACGTTAAGCCATGGTCATCGATTCCAACAGGGGCACTAACACTTGACCACGCTTTAGGCATTGGAGGATTGCCTCGTGGTAGAGTTGTAGAGATATTTGGACCAGAGTCCTCGGGTAAGTCTACGCTTGCTCTGACAGCTGTCGCCAAGGCCCAGCAAATGGGCCTCACGTGCGCATACATCGACGCTGAGCATGCTCTTGACCCTGTGTACATGCAGGCCGTTGGAATCGATTTAGATAACCTTCTGCTTGCACAGCCTGACTATGGCGAGCAAGGATTCGACATCGCTGATAGATTGCTGAGAACTGGCGACATAGGTCTCATTGTTATTGACTCTGTCGCTGCTCTTGTTCCCAAGGCAGAGCTTGATGGAGAGATGGAACAAATGCAGATGGGACTACAGGCACGCATGATGGCTAAGGCTATGCGTAAGCTTACTGGTTTAGCTTCTCAGCATGATACTTTAATTATTTTCATTAATCAGCTAAGAAACAAGATTGGTGTAATGTTCGGCAATCCGGAGACAACTCCTGGTGGTTTTGCATTGAAGTATGCAGCTTCTGTTCGCATTGATGTCCGCAAGAAAGAAGATCTGAAAGATAAGCACGGCGATCCTACTGGTATCAAAGTCAAGGCTAAGATCATTAAGAATAAGATGGCTCCGCCAATGAAAGTCGTTGAATTCGATATTGTTTACGCACGTGGCATTGATGAGTTTGGATGTATTTTTGATCTAGGAATTGATAAGGGAATTCTTACTCAAAAAGGCGCATGGGTTTACTATAACAGTGAAAACTTTTCTCAAGGTAGAGATAATGCTATTGAGAAGTTGAAGGATTCTCCAGAGATAGTGAGTGCGATCAAAGGCTAGCAATGAAGTTTGAACCTATAACTTGTTCAGAATGTTCTTATCCTCCCAATTTTATTATTTCCTCGGGAAATGACAACGGTCAGAAAATTTTTTTTATAAAATGTAGAGACTGTGGTGATTGTTGGGAGGAAGCTGATGACTCAGATGATGAGTGAAGCTGATTTGCAGGTTGCTGCGTATTTAAGGGTTTTGTTGTTGTTTAGTTCTGTTCGTGATATTGTAGGCTGATTTACGGTACTATATTCCATAACTAAGGGTGGTGTTATGGATTTTGTTCGTAGAATACTTGATTTCTTTAAAGACAAGGTTAATGCTGACCCTGCTGAGTTTTATTCGTTCGCCCATTTTCTGGAAGATAACCAGTCTGAGTATGTTGTGACTGTTCAGGGTGAACCTGATGGTTATTTGGTTTTCTGTATTTTTTCTCATGATGAGTGGGCTATGGTTATGGATATTTGTGAATTGACATGTCGTGATGTTTGCGATGTTGTTCGTGAGCTTGCCGATGACAATGTGATTATGAATATTGTTATTGATCCTAGAGATATGAGCTGACCATGGCCAGTAACCCTAAGTTGGATGAGCTGAATAAGCTTGGTTTGCAGTATTTCGATAACTGGAAAGATTATGCTGCCGCTGTAGCTAATGCTTCGCCGGGTCAAGTTATTGGTGGTGTTAATAAAAAAGGTAAGCTTGTTTTTCATCAGGGTGGTATTGGTGAAATAAACATTAAACAGGCTAAAGCGGAGCTGAGTTCACTAAAGAGTGCTTCTGCGCCTTCTCAGGCGCCTGCTTCTGCTGTTTCCCAGGCTGTGGCTTCTCAGCCTTCTAAGCCAATACAGGATATGTCTTGGTTATATAAATTTGCAACCCAAGAAGATATTGACAGACTTAATAGAACACTTGGTCTTGCTGCTCCTAGTGTTCAACAAAACATTCCTGATCCTCAACAGGTGAATCCGTCGACTAAAACTATCGATGATGCTTTGAAATCTCCGAAAAGTAAAAGTACAAAAAAAGATACTACTTTAAAAACTGGTAAAAAAACTCCTCCTTCCATCAATCGTAGTGAAGCTTTAATTAAACTTGTAAATAATCCTGAAGCTGAACAGGAGATGATGGATATTGTTGCTCGATCTGTTGGAACAAGAAGGGGTAGATCTATTTTCAATAACCAAGTAAAGTCAGCTAGAGGAACTTTAGGTAAACCTGATCCTGGACCCAAATCCTCACAAGGGTACATCGATGCCATAGACAGTAGAAACTTTTTTATAGATGAGGGCAGAGACAATAGAAGAAATTTATTGCGTCAAAGGATCGCTGAACAAAATCCTGGTATCAGCAAAAATGAGATGAGAAAACTTTTAGGTAAAGAAATGTCAACTTTTAGCGATGAAGCCTTTTTTGACATTGGTGTAGAAGCTAACAGGAAAATTGTTGAAGACGCTTATATTGAAAACGAAATATTCTATGAACAAAACAGATTACTTAATATGAGCCCAGAACAAAGACTTGATGTTTTTCAAGGCGCAAAACAAAGAACTATACGCGGAAAAAGAGTTTCCATCAACAACATTTCTGATAGACAAGTTTTAGATCTATCCCAAAGATATTTGAAACAATATGAAAGACTAGAAGTTGGAGACAGCAGAATCGCTGGTGCTCTCACGAAAGCTGGTGAAAGGCTACGTGGCGGTATCGCATACGGTGACCTAACATATCATCCCGGATATGCTGCCATAGAACAATCCTTAGACGAAGCCTCTCAACGCAGAATAGCTAGCAAAGCCTTAGGTTCAACAGCTGCAGCCATAGACGACTCTTCCCAAGTCGCCGGACAAATATCATCAGCTCTCTCAGCTGCCGGTAACATGTTAGACGACTCAGCTCAAGCCATCAACAAGGTAACCAGTAAAAAGCCCATCTCTGCTAGAACAGTACAAAAATTGATGTCATCACACTCACTATCAGCTGGAGTGGTAGCCGGAGGACTAGGACTACTGTATGGAATAAATAGACGTAGAGGAGAACAACAAGTAGGCTAAATATAGTTATTCGGCGGCAAAAAATTTTTAAGGGGTAGGAGTAACAGTAACGTTGCTCCTACCCCTTTTCGTTTTGTCTAGAGACTATTAGAGAAAAAACTCAGTAGTCGTAGCCAGATTCCCAGCCCATCTCCTCGTACACCTCATTGCTTGATACATGAGAATTATATTGATCAAGAACAGCAAACTCTGTGTTTGCCATACCACCAAACTGGTTGATCCACTGGAAGCAGTCAGGGCAACGTACGTTAGAGCCAATAAGCTCTTCGTTCATAATAAACTCTGTACCACAGTGTGGGCAATCCATATATGAATTCATTATTATTCCTTTTCTATGTTAAGCATTGAGTGAGTGATGTTCGCCGGCCTCAATAACCGGACATGTAGAACTATAGCCACCTACAGCATTACTTGCAACACATATGCGAATAATATCCAAAAAAATTTCTTGCGGGCGATTCTGTGTAGGGAAAAATTTTTGAACCGAAACGAATCTCACATGTTGCGAGCTTTTCCAAACTCCAGGGTGTATAAACATATATAGTCTTATTAAGATAAAAATAAGAAAAAAAATATAGGGGGGAGATAATGGGTATATATGTGTCTCTTAAAGTTTTAACGAGGCCACCCCCCCATGGGGTATACCCTTGCTAGGAACGACAATGAGCGGTCGTCCACTCCCTACAGTGGTGCAGGTATGCAGCATAAAAGGACAGCTCCGATGAACACGTTGCTATCGTTAAAGAAATGTGTAACAAACAAGAAAGGTAGGTAGTCATGTCTCACATTTTGCAGTTTGTAGACGTGATCGGTAAGTATGCGACAGATTGGGAGGGCAAGTCTCTTCCTTCTCGTCGTACATGGACGGGGAGGTTTTCTTCCCATAGTGGCACCCAGGTATCGATGCACTCCACCCTGCCAGGAGCGGACTCATTTGATTTTCAGGTGTTTAAGCACTACCACACGCAGCCCAACTGGTTCAACGCAGAGTTCAGTGGTCGCATGATCACTGTGACCCAGGAGTTGAAGTACGACTACCACAGTGGCATGTGGTATTACACCAACACGGTTACCCCTGCTTAATTAGGTAGTGGTAATCACATGGTAGGGCATGTGGAAGAGTTGTTCCCCTGGGATCTTCGGATCCTGGGGGAACTTCTTTTTTGAGGATAGGCCAACCGCGCCAGTCCAAGGGCATGAGTCACAGCCCTGCCAACACCGGCAAAGTGACAAAGGAGGTCGAGATGAAACTCGATATCCAATGGTGGGCAACCACCTCCAATGCCATCGTGGGATTAATACCCCTTGATGGCAAGACCATCGTAATCAAAGAGGATTACGATGGTAGCTTCATTGGCTATCAAGCCGATGAGGTGTCCCTTCAACACCTAACCATTGCAGGCGATGAATTTCGCCTCTATGCTACGTGTAAGAGGGGAAACAGGGTTGAGGACATTCGTCTTCTCAATCCTGTGTTTATGGACTTGTTGGGTGTTGATCCCAATGAGATCATAAAGAACACTACCTTTATCTGAGGTAGTGGAGCAAAAAGGTTGTTTCCCCTGGGGTCTTCGGATCCTGGGGGAAACTTCTTTTTTGAGGATAGACACTGGGTCAAATCCCAACACCAAAGAAAGGAGGTGTGCAATGTTGCAGATTCCGATGTACATCGTCGGCGTTGGTCTCTTCGCCTTTGCTCAGGTCACGTTCTTCGTGGACCTGTTCAAGAAGAAGGGCTGATCCCGTACTGTCACCATAGGGTGACCGAGCAGTAGTGACGCTTGGGAACAGAATAATCACTAAAAGAGATTGATTCCTTCGGGAATCTTTTTCTTTGAGGATAGACCATTGTCCTTGCTGGTAGCCGGAATGCAGGCATAAAACCAGCCCGGGTGACGCCGGTACATCAGTCAACGTAATAATCATGTCCGATACGTTAAGTCGGATACTTATCATGATTAGGAGAAATCATGAACGCATTCATCAACATCAATGGAGAATGGATGTTTATCCGGATCACCCAGCACTCTTGGGTGACCCAGATGGAGGACCGTGATGGTCTCATCATCGAACCATCCATCAATCCCGAGTCGGTGAAGTTTGAGAACGGCGTTCTCAGCTACACCACTCTGCCCGGATACGGGAACAATCCCATCCAAAATGTCAAGTGGCAGGCCCGTAAGGGGATCTTCCGCGACTGACAACTACGGGTGATGGTCCACCCATGAAGAAAGATGTCCTCTTGAGCCTCTCGTATGGGCTCGGGGGGACTTTTTTCTTTGAGGATAGACCGTTGTCCTCTCTGGCAGCCGGAAGTTAGGCATAAGACCAGCGTCCCTTGTCAGGATGTCAGCGCCCTCGGGCTTAAATGACAAACGTAATAATCACGTTCGGTACGTTAAGCCGGACAAAAACATGTTTCCAGGAGGAATCATGAACGCAATCAATAATCGGATCACCTTCGTGGTGGCCGCGGTGTTGGCAGTGCTCCTCGTTTTGGAGCCGACAAGTGATTTGGTGGTGACGATTGTATCGTTGCCCATCCAGATCACCCGGATGGTGCTGGGCTTCGTGCTCGGCATCATCGACTGGCCCATGCTGGTGATGGTGGCCATTGGCTTCACCGTCGCCTACGTGGCGAAAACACGGTACGTCAATTGGACGTACATCAAGGGCCTCTTCAACAACAAAGAGGTCTGATTACCCACGGGTGACGGTCCACCCGTGAAGAAAGATGTTCCCCTGGGATCTTCGGATCCTGGGGGAATTTCTTTTGAGATAGACCAACCGGGTTTATCTACGATCCCAGTACAAAGGATTCAACCAATCCACTGGGAGAAAGGGAGGCATCATGCAAAAGCTGCCCAAGCGAGTGTACGTCAAAAGGCGTATCCTCGTGGCTGCTTTCACGGTGTTCTTTCTGATCGCCGGATGTGGCATGGTTAAGGAAGTGACGAGTCCGTCGTTCACTTGCCAAGACCGTACGCACACGGTTCTTCAGGGAGATACTCTTTGGGGCATTGCTGCGAAGCATTGCACCGGAGACATGCTTGTTGCACGTTACCAGCTGACACGTACCTACGGGGACGTCATTCAGCCTGGTGATGTCATCGAGCT
>Ga0007787_10000556_pt1 | contig 11685 bp, 10 predicted proteins | sample LauGreFa1BDMLBSN_2_FD_59500 | JGI IMG/M metagenome (GOLD analysis project Ga0007787, IMG submission 59500) | Freshwater lake microbial communities from Lake Michigan, USA - Fa13.BD.MLB.SN | ecosystem: Environmental > Aquatic > Freshwater > Lake | place: Lake Michigan, USA | collected 2013-09-23 | reverse complement strand
CAGGTGACTCTTAATCACCGGGTCGGGGGTTCGAGTCCCTCACAACCCACTAGTAGCACAAAAAGCTATTTCGAAAAATTCTTACAATCGCTGAACGACGAATAATGATCCATTTTGCGCTAAAACTAAAGTTGAAGAGTAATAACTGGGAAGCAGACTAGCAATTAATTTCCATAATTCTAAACTATTATCACCAATATCTTCAATCACTAACCAGCCTCCAACTTTTAATAGTGGTAAGGCAAATGTCATGGTCCTTATATTGGCATCGATGGAATGTAATCCATCATCTATAATTAAATCTAAACTAGAAGGTAATTGCCGTGCTAAATGTTTAAATGTGTTACTGTCCAGTTGGTCCACAAAAAAAGTTTGAATTTTCTCTTCACTAAAAAGGATATCCTGGTCTATATCAGCACCAAAAATTCGCGCATTGGGGCAATAACTCCGGAAAGCGCGGAGGGACGCACCTGGTTTCCCAGCAGACCCCATGGTCGAAATGATTTTGGTGTTATTAGTCCCCAACCCAATCTCAAGGATTCCACGTACTCTAGTTGGATCTCCCAAAATTTTCTCATAAACCAAATCATAATTGTGATTTGTGGACTTATCACTTCCGAAATAAGAAAAAAAATCACCCAAAACTCCAGAAGGAGAGTCATGAGAAAATGATTCTACAAAATCACAAACAGATTGCGGCAAAGTGCTCTTACTGACGTGTATCTCCAAGAAATCTATCATGGCCGAAGGAAAGCCATTCACTGAAATTATAGTTTGCTTCGCCTTAGTTCGATAATTACCAGCGCTATTTGGCACAAAAACTTTGAAAGTTTTCAAAATATTCAAAAATGAAAAATTGAATAAACTAAACGTGAATCTTTTTAACTTAACAAGAGGAGAGATTGACTTTAAAAAATGCCTCAGATTCATTTCGACCTTTCAACAATAAACAAATATACACTAAGCGATTAGTAAATTAAAGGTTTTTAAAATCTCAGGTATCTCCGAAATCGAAGAATATCCTGAAAGTGAGCGTGATCTGATATTTGAATGAAGAACATAATCACTTGGTTCTATTCAGAAGATTCATGTGAAAAGGGTGTCTACCCGCAAGTGATGGGCCATTCAAGTTAAAGAAATTTTCAAATTATCTACAAGAGGAGTCTAGTAACATTTTTTAATAGTACGGTTAATGCAAACGTTGATATAAATTATTTTCTGTATACTAATAAGTCTGAGACAGAATTATTCAAATCAAGTCGAGAAATAGATAATACTTAAAAAATTGAAAACACTAGGTGTTGAAATAAGAACCATAAAAAATACATTTAGGCCACTGGCAAATCAAAAATTGTGGAGAAACCAGTTCTATTTCCTCGACATACTTAAAGATTTGCAAACGAGAAATAATTCTAAGGACTCAATTACAATTCTACGCTGGACTCTTAATCACTAGGTCGGGGGTTCGAGTCCCTCACAACCCACTGATGCGTTTAATTGGCGGAGTATTCGCCGATAGTCGGCTGTATATCCGTATAAACTGAAAAAGATATACGCCCATTGTGGATCTAACCCAAGCTTTGTTCACATTTTGACCCATAAATAGAGATTTAGTGCCTAGATGTTAGTGCTTCATCGTTTAGATCGAGTGACCAAATCAGGACATTTCTTTTGATTGCAATTTTGACTTCACTATTAATCTGCGGCAGGGATTTTCAAAAAACTTCGTGATTACCCAAGCCAATACGAGAGGTATCACAACCAGGGCAACCACTTGTAATAGTCTGACCATTAATCCCGCTTCATATTTCGGCAAATTCAATCCGCTCATTACATTTTGTAAAAGTCTGTGAGTTAAGTAGAGAGAATATGACCAAAGTCCCAAATTTACGATGCAACGTCTACTTAATCCCTTCCCTGCGATATTCACAAAAGAATACAACCCAATAATAAGAAGTAACACCAGAGGGATAACTGATTTCAGAACTATCTCGCTATTCGTGAGTGATAAAAATATAAGTAGCCCGCAAACTAAAGAAATGCGTGTCACTATAACAATTTTTCTGCGAACAACTAAGTCTTTGCAGATCACGTACAGGCTTAAACCCATGAGAAATTCTGATAAAACTTGACTTATACGAGGTTCAACAAACATTGGTGCATGTAGAGAAATCTCATACCATATTACGTTCACAATCAGAGTACAAAAAGCGCGAAATGTAGAACAAAGCAACCATTTTGAAAAAGTGAAAACAAAAAAAGGAAATAATATGTAAGCCAAGAGTTCCGCGCTAACTGACCATGCGGGGCCATTAAGGGAGGGTAAACCGAGCCAAGTTTGAATTCCCAAAATGTTGAAAAATGCATTAGCTACAGACAATGTAGAGCCAGATTCATTTTCAAAATTGTGCCCTGAGATAATTGCTAAGGTATAAAGGATCCCTGCAAGAATTGTAGTCAACAAGTAGGTCGGATAAATCCTAGCTAATCTCCTTAAAAAATATTTCTGGAGCTTAGGGCCTCTTCCTTTCAATTGAACATCCGAAAAATCCTCAAGATACACGTATCCAAGGATGAAACCGGATAGGCAGAAAAAAAGGTCTACACCGAAAGCACCATGCTGAAAAATAAAGTTAAATACATTCAATTGGGGAAACAAGCCTACAAAATACTCTTGATAGTGCGTGGAGAATACCCAAATGGCAGCTACTCCCCGAATACCAGTCAAGTTAAGAACCATGCACCATTGTTGCTTATCTGAGAGAGATTTGGAACAAGGCAAGATCAATCACAAATTTGTTCAAAATCTAGTATTTGTCAGACCACACCCTTAATATGGGTTGTGGATCAAGATCAATTGAATCCATTTGTGGCCAATGAAGGATATGTAGCTCGAGTCCCTCATAACCCACAATTTGCATCTAAAAAATCGTTCTGGCCAAAACTTCCTTAACTAAGTTAGATTCAAGCCATGACTGTAGGTGGAAACAAAATCATCGCAACTTGGCTCTATCTCGAAGGTGTAGACGAAGGCGGCAGATATCCGCAAGTTAAGGGCAAATCATCATCTGCTAGTTTTCATGATATTTACAAAAGGTGTCTAATAACCTTTTTTCTAAGCGCTAAATCTACTCATCCTAGCGCCCGATTAATTCTATTTACCAATTTGAATCTTCAAAATAGTAATCGAACATTTGATAAAAAAGTAATGAATTTGTTAAAGAATGCTGGAGTTGAGTTTCTGCAACTTGAATATACATTTCAACCACCTGCTCGACAGAAGAATTGGCGAAATCAATTTTTTGTTTTAGATGTACTCCAATTCTTAGCGAGCGACACAGATCTAAACGACTTATGTTTGGTACTAGATAGTGACATAGTGTTTAGCGGAATAGATTCGGCCGGTAACTTTTGGGAAGATTTACAAAAAAATGGTTATCTCAATATGATTCCCATAATTAATCGGGATGAAATAATAAATGGATTAAGTTTGAACAATCTTGTAGATATCTCATTAAAGCTTGGTCATGAAAATAAGAAGATAGAATATGCTGGAGGAGAATTCATCGCTCTACGTGGGGATAAGCTGCAAGAAGTTAATTTCATTGCTAAAAATCAATGGCTAAAGTATATGGAACTCATTTCGAATGATGATATCCCTCTAATGGAAGAGGCCCATTTTTTGTCGATTGTTTACTCCGCCCTTTCATTCAACTTTGGCGATGCTGATAAATACATAAAGAGGATTTGGACTCAAGCTTTTCATTACGAGAATCGAACTGATTCAGATTTGCACTTGATTTTCTGGCACTTGCCAGCTGAAAAAAGATTCGGGATTAGAAGGATCGCAACCAAACATCTGAAGAATCCGGAGTTAATCTGGCCAGCCTACCGCAGCGAGGGTTGGAAGAAATATGTTTCACAGCTTGGCATCCGAAAAAATTCTATGATTAAGATAATTAACGATATTTCTCGCAGTGTTTTCGATCGTATCTTATTCAAATGACATATAGTTCAATATGAATCAAAAGCTAGCTAAGCAAATTAACATTCTCTCAATACAACATCAAAATTTAAACAGTACTAACCAAGAACACACTTGTACCTTTAGCGGAGGTGATTAAATGGCATGGAAGTTAATGTCTCCTAAAAATTCCACTTCTAGCTTTGTTATGTCGGGCCAATTAGGAAACCAGCTGTTTCAGCTCATGGCTGCTCAATTGTACACCTTGAAAACTAATAGTAAAACAATTCTAGAGTACAAAGATTATAAATATTCAAAAAATGAAGCAAATAGCATGTTGTCTAACGTTCAGAATTCAATGCCTATAGTTTTCCCACAAGAGCGCTTGGGGATCTTTCGGTACTTCGCGCTCAAGAGTTATGCACTCACTCAAAAATTTGAAATATTTAGGAAATTTCGAAGTATTGTATTTGGAGATTACTTCGGGTCAGATATTGGCTTCACATCAGCTTTCAGTTTTAACAAAAAGTACAGGGAGGTTCACGGATATTTTCAAACATATTTGATCCCAAGGCAACTTGAGGAGCTAGGACTTTTCCCCAAATTTGAAATTTCAGATCCTACTAATTGGTACAGCAATCTAGTTTTGGAAGTTCAATCAAAGTCGGTGCTGGTGATTCATATTAGGCGAGGTGACTACTACCAATTTAGAAATACAATTGGGATTCTGGCGGAAGAATATTATTATAGAGCTGCACAAATTGTGTATTCAAGGATACAGATAGATGAGACCTGGATCTTCACTAATGACACGGAAGAAGTGAAAAACTCTTTTAACTTGCGTAATTTTCAAAATCCCAAACTGGTGATTCCGCCAAGTTGCTCGCACCCAATGGAGTCACTTCTTCTCATGTCTCTTGGTCGGGCAATAGTCATAGCTAATTCTAGTTTTTCTTGGTGGTCTGCCTTTCTGTCTAAAGAAGCGAGTTTGATTTTAGCCCCTAGACAATGGTTCAAAGGAATTCAAGATCCAAAAGATTTGCTACCGCCAGAATGGATTACCTTGGAGAGCGACTGGATAATTTAAATTTCTTTTGTATGTGAGAAATACATTTGTGCAGTTTTCTTCCGTGGTAGAAATAAAAGTAACCTCGGATTTTTGAATCTTGGTATCCTCCCAAGAACCAATCAACCGAACTTAAAACAAGAATGGACCGAATTACACTAGTTCCAAATTTTGCTCTTTTACCCGCCAGCCTGTTTCCGATCAAGCTTTCCACGTTTGACTGTTGAATAATTTTCAATGGTGCTATTTCAAAAATTACTGAATCGGCATAGAACAATGGGAAATCAGCCTGGAAGCCTTCAAATCCATAATGTGTGTACCCATCTAGTACTAAATCTAGAGCAAGTTTATTGACTGCATATGCATGTGCCAAAGTGGGTGTACAAAAAGATCTTTTTGAGATTTTTTTGAATGGCGTTGGGATTACTAGTTTACAGGAACTAGGATTAGGGAAAGTCCAGATTTTAGGTTTCAGTAAGTCCAATTCATTTAGCCAAGCCTTTAACTGACTCAAATCAAGAACTTCTGCGTCGTCTTCCATGATTAACGTGATGTCTGTTGGGCTTCTTTGAGCTTGCAGCAATATTTCAAAATGTCCAAGGGCGCAAGCAATCTCAGAGTTTCGAAGGACCCGACCATAAATTCGCATCGAGCGACTGTCATTCCTGAGGTTATTTTCTACGGGATTAACTCGTGCGTCAATTCCCCAATGAATGCGGACATCGGAAAAGTTTGAATGCAAATCTCTCAATAACGCTTCGCCCCTGAAAGAGTTCTGCAATCCGAGAAGATAGATGCTAACTGAGGGCAACAAGATTTGGTTGTGGTCTCGAGGATGAACCAGAGTCAGTTCTTATCATACGGCTATTCTATACCGGTGGCGACCAAGAACAAGTTGGAATACATTTTACCCCTGTCAAGTCGTGCCACAACTATGGTTACGGGTTTTCTGTTTAATTTACTAATTGCAAATTTGATTCTGCATCACTTAGGTGGGGAATTTTTTGCTACGTATGCAGCTATTACATCTATCCCACTATTGTTATCCTTCCTAGATCTGAGTCTGGGTCAAGTTGTTTACAATGTTTTAACCGACAGAAGAAACTCAAATTGGGAAGAGAAAGCTAAATCAGACATTTCTAGAGTTTTCTTTACTCTTACCTTAATTAGTTTTTTATTCTGTATTGTGACTCTTGCAATTGTTTTCCCACTTGATTTCAGCGAACAATTGAGTTCACCTGGTGGTCGCAACTTTACTTCTGTGCTTGCTATAAATCTCATGTTCTATTTTCTCTGCTTACCACTCAATCTTGGATTCAGAATCTTAAACGCAGTCAGTAAAGTAAATGCGATTATCTGGATCCAAGCCCTTACTCCTCCGATGATACTCTTAGGGAGTTTTCTGCTCGTAAATACTGGTCGAAATTTAAACGTGTTCATTTTTATCCTCCCAGCATTCGCTACTTTCATCGTTAGTCTGTTGGGATTCTTCAAAGCTTGTACTTGGAGATATCTTAAAAAGATTAATCTTAAAGGACTAGGAATGTGGTTCAAACAGGAAGCAATCCCTGTGGCTTTTTGGTCTACTACATTAACAACTTTGGTCATTCTTATGGTTCAATTTCCGCGATTTTACTTCCTTAAATATGGTGACACTGAAAGTGCAGTAAGCTATAATTATTTTCTACTGTTCCTTCTGCCAGCTCAATCTTTAATCGTTACTTACTGCTCCGTGTCCGGGCCTAAATTTCGAAGGAAAATTACATACACCGAGCAAATCAACCATTTGAGGCATGCACTGGTTACTGCGGTTTCACTAAGCGTTGTGATTGGTATTTTCTTGTTATTTACTTCACTTCTAGATCTCAGCGCATTTGTCAAGTATCTCGATTTCAGTGAAGCAAAATACATCTGGATTTCTCTCGTCCTGTACAGCCTTTGGTTTGTTCCGATAAGTTCACTCACTGAGGCCAAATCAGCAAAGCAATTTACTTTTGATTTTTTACTTGCCATTTTTTTTGTAGTAGGAATGCTATTAATGTTTCATCAATCTAGTTTTCAAGAATTTATAGAACAAGTATATATTCCTGCGAATCTCCTGATTGCAATTCTAATATTGTTTTCTCAGTCTAGATTGCTTAAATCTGAACATTCTAAAGAGGCGATACATGGCTCCTGATTTGGAAGGAACTAGAAAGTCAGGTTTGAGCGCTAATCATGTTTTCTGTTTTTTCCTGTTTTTCACTGCTTTTTTTAGGACTTATAGATTGACCAGCTATTTTACATATCAGGATATTTTGATCTTATTTGGGTTTATATTTGTATGTTTCTTAAATTTAGACTTTATGCGATCAAAAGTAGGAGTTTTTTTAATATTAATACTCTTGATATCTACTCTTGCCATAGCAACTTCTTCTAATTCTGTTGACCTATTCCATAATTACATTAATATTTTAAAAGTAGTCCAATGCTATGTTTTATTCCCTTTTCTTTGCCTAAGGATTTTGCAAACACAATCTTCTATCAAATTTGCTATCCTAGGATTTCTTAGCGGAGCATTTGTTTCAGGTATAATCGCAGTTAAGCCAGATCAGATATTATTTAGCGGGCCAGAACTTAGAGTTAGCGGAACTCTTGGACACCCAGTTTTTTCAGGGGTCATGTTTGCTTTTGCTATCATATTGGCTTTAAGTTCGTTCTTAACTGAAATCCAAGGGTGGAAATTCATTCGTCTTGCCTTGGTAGTTTTTTTCTCAATTGTTGTGATAAGGACACAATCAGGAACGGCGCTACTTGTACTTGGAATGGGATTCCTGTGCTGGGTAATCCTCGTCATTTTGTCAGATTCAAAAATTTCTACAAAGATACTTTTTGTCACCTCATCGACTTTAGCTCTAATACTCCTGAATAACTACCTACAGGGTCTCCTAATATTCCAAAGAGTTGTTTTCAATCTCACATCTAACAGAACTTCGTCCTTCATACCCACAAGCGCCGAGTCAACATTAGCAATTCGTTGGCAAACTATCGGGTACGCGTGGGACAAAATCAGAATGGCGCCAATCCTAGGTAATGGTCTAGATCTGCCTGGACAATTTAATTTGTCTGGGATGCAGCCTCACTCGATATTTCTACTCGCGTGGCAAACAGGTGGAGTCTTGTTACTTCTTGGTTCAATTTTTCTTCTGATTGACGGTATCGATCGAATGGCAAAAAGTATTACTAATAGAATGATCGTGCCTCTTACTTTATTCATTGGAACCTGGTTAACAATGTTTACGAATCCGTTTTTTTATGATGTGAGTTTCATTTCAGCGTATTATTTAGGAATTTTTATTTTTCGATTTCGTATTCAAATGCAAAATTCCGCTTAATGTAGTTTTCTTAACCAGGTCCCTTTTCTGATTCTAGTTTTTGACAATTTCATCAAGTTTATCGATAAGAATTTTTGAAAAAGCGGAAGTGTCATATTTCCAAATTTCAGGATTATTGATTTTCCCCTCATAATCCATAGAACTCTTTTTTAACTGCTTCACAAGTGAATCGACACTGCCGTCTGTGATGTAGGCACCCTTCATATTCCGAACAAAAACAGCGCTTCCGCATTTGTCTGAGACCACTACATGAAGTCCATTCGCTAAAGCTTCATTCACAACTAAACCCCATACCTCTCGGAAACTAGGAAGGACTAAAGTGTCAAATTTTGGATAATAACTATTCATCTCTGAGGGTTCTATTTGACCAACCAAAGCCACGTGGCTATTTAGGTCCAATTCATCCACTAGTTCCATAAGGATTGACTTGTTTTCGCCCTCTCCAACTATCGTCAAAGTGTCTCCTGCATCGCGCATAACTGCGAATGCCCGAATTAATCCTTCCACGTTCTTGCGAGGTATCAGTTGGCCCACAAAGAGATACCTATGAAAATTAGTTTCTTTCTCTGATGCCAAGATATTAGAAGTAATCTTTGGAATCGGATTGAACAACTCTAAGATTCTTGTACGAGATACCCCCATGCTCACTAGAGCCTCGGTACTCTCTGGACCAAAACTTAGTACCAAATCACCGCTTTTGAAGAAGTAGGAACGTATCAAGTGAACGATTTGGTTCTTATACCGCTGGCTTTGAAGTGTCGACTCATACACAAGAATCAACTTTTTTCTCATAACACTTGCTACTAGTGCCGTCCATAGATACTGCGGAGCTTCCCAGCTCCCTATAACTACGATTTGAGAGGCAAAAAGTTCTTTCCTCCTAATTCTGAGTCCAGGTATAAACTCAAAATCGGATATTTTTCTATAACTTAGGTTTAAATGGGAAAAACTGAAATTTACATTATTGGGAACAATCCAATTTCGCCAATTTGTTCCCGAGAGTAGAAAATCAACGTGCAAAAAATACGTAGCACCAATTTCACTAAAAATCGGTATTCGATAAGGTGCTGGTAAATTTGTTAACCAATACACTCTTGATTGGGTTTTCATTTCAAGTGACCGCCCATCAATTCAAGATATATCCTGTCTATTTGACCATAGAGTTTTGCAATTCCAAAATTTTCTCTGCAAAATTCCATAATCCTGACGCGATTACTTGAGTCAATTGGCTCGGCCAAGATTGATTTAAGTGAAGAGTAAAAACTTTCTGAGGTCAAATCTAATGGCACAAACCTAGAGTCGATTTTCTTAACAATCTCTGCTTGCCCACAAACATTAGAGATAACAACACGTGTTCCGACACTGAGCGCTTCAAGAACTACCATCGGATAAGGGTCATAATTGCTGGGTAGAATGAGAATGTCTACTTTTGCGAGAGTTTCTTGAACAAGATGTGGCTGGAGTGGCCCGAGGTATTTTAAGAAGCCGGATAAGCCATTTGATTCAATAAATTCAATGATTTTTGGCAATTCACCGCCATCAGGTCCATAAACTTCAAAAAGGACTTGTAAGTCCTCAGCGTAGCAACGTTTAACAATATCAAGAAATAGATCTATGCCTTTCGTTCGAAAAAGTCGCCCACAAAAAACTATCCTGGGAATTTGCTCTCTACTTGCATTGAAGTCAACTGTTGGAATGCTAATTCCATTTGGCTGGATGACAATGTTTTTTCTAACGCCTAGCTCTGATAATTTTTTCACTTCCTCCAGGCTGAGAGCCAATTTTTTGTCAGCTAATGTCATGATTGGGAGCACAATCAGAAAGTCAAGGATCCGGGTAAATCCCCTCGAATCTGGCACCACCATTCCATGAGTTTGTAGAACTATTGGCCTATTCAATATCAAACTTATAATTGAGGCAAGTATCGAGATTATATCTCTGCCGAAATGTATATGCACCAAATCGGTCCTCTTAATCTGAGTAATCAAATTTGAAATGAATTTAACAGATATCAATGAACTTATTTTGTACCTTTTTGAAAGGGGTGCTACTGCTATCGCAAGTTCAGGAAATTTACCAGTACTGGCAGGCACGACTTTGGAATCTATTCCAAATAGAAGTACAGCGGAACCGCCTCTTCTAGTATGCTCTCCGCAAAGTTCTCGAGCCACTCTTAATGGGCCACCGTATTCTCCATTAGGTCCACCTAGTGTGACAACATGGAGAACTTTGATTCCAAACATTTTGCCTCCTAGCCGAATTTGACTTGTATATTGTATGGTCCACAGAGTTCTATGGATATAGTTTACGTTAAGTTGAAATGAGGTATTCAAATTCTAAGAAAAATCTTCAGAGCAAATTCTTTAGCACGTAGAGTAAAATTGAAGATGCAATTCATGCGGGAGTACAATCGGTCAACGATATCCGGAGTGCTCAGGCACATCAGCTTGCTTGATATTTCCACCGTTCTGGATGTGGGAGCAAATGTCGGGCAGTTCGGGATAGATTTACGAATCAGCGGATACAAGGGTCAGATTATCTCCTTTGAGCCAGTAGCCGAATACTTTGAAGGTTTGAAAAAGATTTCAAATAAGTTCGGCAACTGGGAAGCGATTCAAATTGGAATTGGATCCCAGGAAGGAAACATGAATATTGCAGTAGCGGGTAATTCTGGCTTGAGCTCATCCTTTTTGAGAATAAATGAACTGCACCTTCAAGAATTTCCCCGGAGCTCTACTAAAAGAACTGAATTTGCAAAGATTCAGACTTTGGACCACGAAATTGCTGCACTGGGGATAGATCCAACCAAGATATTTCTTAAGGTTGACACTCAGGGATTTGAACGAGACGTAATGTTAGGTGCAAAAGAATCATTACCCTTAATCCCCCTGTGCCTATGGGAAGCATCCCTAACACCACTTTATGATGGAGAGGCATCACTACTACAACTTATGCATGAACTATCAATCTTTGGACATGAAGTAGTGGATATTTTTCGAGGCACGGTTTCAAATAGTGGAAAATTACTGCAAGTTGATATACTTTCACGCAACACTAAAACTTAAAGTTATTTTGCTATGAAATTAGTTGTCGTTGCAACCAACTACTGGCCGGAACCCACAGGTATCGCTGTCTACTCAACTGACCTAGCGGAGATTTTAAAAGCTCAAGGCCATCGCGTTTCTGTTTTAACTAGTTTGCCTCACTATCCCTGGTGGAAAGTTCCAGTGGAGTTTTCACATCTTGGTGAGGGCGTTACTTCACATAATGGCGTTGAAGTA
>Ga0007787_10000555_pt1 | contig 11689 bp, 7 predicted proteins | sample LauGreFa1BDMLBSN_2_FD_59500 | JGI IMG/M metagenome (GOLD analysis project Ga0007787, IMG submission 59500) | Freshwater lake microbial communities from Lake Michigan, USA - Fa13.BD.MLB.SN | ecosystem: Environmental > Aquatic > Freshwater > Lake | place: Lake Michigan, USA | collected 2013-09-23 | reverse complement strand
GGTGTTTCAATAATGCTACTCTCATTATTTTCACATAATGGACATATACAAGAATTAATTTTTTTAGAATAATTTGGAATTGTTCCGCATCTTTTGCAAACTTGCCAACGATATTTATCTGAACGCTCCATCATACTTTCCTGAATAAATCCGGCAATTCCGTGGCTAATTAAACTATCCCTTTCCATTTCACCTATACGCAATCCACCTTCATTTCTTTTTCCTCCAGTTGGTTGTCTTGTTAATTGTGTCATTGGACCTTTTCCACGAGCATTAATCTTTTCTGCAACCATATGTTTTAATCTAAAATAATAAGTGGGACCGATAAATATTTCAGTATGCATTTGTCTTCCAGTTTGACCATTATATAAAATTTCATTTCCATGTTTTTGAAAATTATGATTTTCAAGTTTATCATAAATAGCTTTATGATCAATATCAATAAAAATAGTTCCATCTCCGAGATAACCTTCAATGCAGCATAACTTCGCATAAACACATTCAACCAAATGTCCTATAGTCATACGAGAAGGAATAGCATGAGGATTTACAATCAAATCAGGTTTTATGCCATCTTTAGTAAATGGCATATTTTCCTCGGATAATATCATACCAATAACTCCTTTTTGTCCATGACGAGAAGAATGTTTATCTCCAAATTCTGGAATTTTTATTTTCAAAAATTTAACTTTACAAATCATAGTATCTAAATCATTTCCTGTTTTTGTATCATAATAAATATCATCAATATATCCATAATGACTATCATCACTAGTTATAGAAACATCAGTATAAGTAGTTTCTTTTATCTGTTCAACAAAAACACCATTTCGAATTTCTCTGAATGTTTCTCTCTCTAATATCATTCCAATTACAACTGCTTTTTGACCACGAGGAATATAAGAACCTTTAATTACAATTCCTCTTTCATCTAATAAATCATAATTGGCTCTTTTAATTCCTTGAACCTTAATTTTATTTTTCTTTTCAATATCAGTTTCACTATAATAATTAAGAGGATTGCCAAATCGTATTCTCTCATAATCAGAAATCTTTTTTGCAGTTGCAGTAACTGATTTATAATATGATAAATGAAATAATCCTCGTTGTATAGAATTTCTATTTATAATTAAACTGTCTTCTTGATTATAACCTGAATATGTCATAATTGCGACAATAAGATTAACACCATTTGCCATATAATCACTTCCAGTATATTGAGCATGTCGTGTATTTATAATTGGTTTTTGAGGATAATGTTGAATAAATCCAAATGTATCAAATCTTTTTGAAAAATTGGTTGCATAAATTCCTATAGCTTGTTTAGTTTGTGCAGCATGGAAAAGATTACGAGCTGCCGCATTATGATTAGACATTGGAATATTACCACTAACAACACTTAAAATTGTAGATGGATGAATTTCAAGATGAGTATGAAAACTATTAATATCTTGTGGTTTTATAGCTATTAAAGAGATATCCGACTCTTGTGCATCAATATATTCAATAACTGCTTCATCTTTTTCTAAAATTTCTGTAATTTCTAGAATGGTTTTATTATTAAAGATATCTAGATTTTGAGGATTAATATAATAATTTTTATAATAAATTTGTTCGTCTTTGTCTGAATATGGATAATATTTTCCAATAATCATATCAAACCAAGATTTATATTTATTTTTGAAAATATTGGCAACTCCATTTTTAACAATTATTAAAGGTCTTACGGCTCTTCCTGTTTCAGTAAAAATTCTTATTTCATTATATTTAACATTCCATGAGATTGATGTTAAGATATTTATAAATGCATTTCTTCTATATGCTTTTAAGATACGAATAATATTGATTGGATCTTCTGTTATTCCATACCAAGTATTATTTATAAAAACTTTTGTTATATTTCTATCTAATGGTAAATTATAAAATTCGATTGCAATTACTCCAATATCATTTAAACAAGTCTTGATATATTCAGCATCTGTTCCTGCTGCTACTTTAGATAATAAAGCCAAATTTTTAAGGTAGCCAATTGAAGCTCCGTCAGGACTTTCAAAAGGACACATAATCCCCCATTGCTGACAATGAAGTTTATGAGGGCTAGTTATCTTAAGACTTCTATCAATAGGCATATTAACCCTTCTCAAATGTGAAAGATAGCCAATATAACTAATTCTTGATAAATCTTGAACTCTTCCCAATTCAGGATCTTCATCACTAGCCAAGCCCCAACGACCTTTAAGAGATTTTGCGAATGTTTCAGCAATCAAAACATTACGAATAAGACGATAGATATTATCTTTATTAATAAAATTGCTATAATTATTTGTATTTTTCCAGGCTCCATAATAATAAAACTGATCCATAGTATCGCGAATATCTTTTCGAAGTTTTGCATAAGCCTCTTGGAAAAGTTCGGCAAGTAGAAAGCCACTGACATTAATTCTTTTATAAAAATAATTATCTCTATCACTTTCTAATTTAATTTTAAGACAAACATTAATAAATTCTTTTGTCAAATAACCTAAATATTTTGATTTATTTTCAAATAATGTTATATTAGGAAATACATCAGCTGATAAGATGTATTTGACATGATCAATAGTTTTATATTTAACTCTAAATTTAATATAATTCAAAGCTTCTTCTTGAGTATATATATATCTCTTTTCATTTTCATATAAATAATAATTATCTCTTATTGATGGTAAAATAAAATTAGTAAAATAAGTTTCTTCTATTTTTGTGTTATTAATTCCAAAAATAGCTTCATAAATATCTTTATCGCTCTCTAATCCCAATGCTCTGAAAACTATAAATAATGGTATCTTAACATCAACAGATGGCAAACTTACTAATATACAGCCTTTTTGATGTGAATAGTTTTCAGTTACATCATCATTATTTTTGACTAAATAAAACTCAACACTCTTTGGTTTTAATAACGATTCGCCATTGTCTGCACTACATCTGATAAAACCTTTATAACTGAAATTATCATCATCTTTCAATTTACTTGAAAAAAGACAATTGGTTGTTAAGCTTTCTTGGGCAACAATAACTTTTTCTTTACCATCGATAATAAAATATCCTCCGCAATCATAAATACATTCTCCCAATAATTGTAATACTTTATTTCCATTTCCATTTAAAACACAGATATCAGAATGAAGCATAATAGGAATACTTCCAATTGCAACATTTTTTAGAGTAGTTGATACAACTTCATTATCTGCATTTGTAACCTTAACAAGAACATTTGCAAAAATATGAGTTTCATATGTTAAATTTTTTAGTCGTGCATCATTGGGAGTTAAAATCTTATTTATTTTACCTTCAGAAGTATAATCAGTTATTATAGGATGATCAATAAAAATTTCGTCAGTTCTTTCACCTCCAACATAAACATCAACTTGCATTATCCTTTTTGTCTTATCGCTTTCATCATATTTAATCATAGTAATAGGATTAAATGATTTGATCGTCTTGGGAATATAATTTTTAATCAATTCTCTGTAACTATCTAAATGATGATTAGTAAATGGATATTTATGATTTTTAAAATATAAATCTATTATTTCCCAGTCGTTCATTTATAATAATTGGATATAAAAAAAATGATTTATTATTTTTATATCAATTTTATTCATACTAATGACAGACGGTGAATATTATAATGCTGAGAATTATATTACACTATCAGAAAATGAAAATTCAATGATGATAAAAATGGATTGTCGAAGCTTAATTCAAAGTGTTGGCAATTGGTCATATAATCGTGAAATTAAGCCAGAAGTTGTTGAAGAGTTATATTCAAATATTATAGATAATACAAATATAATTTGGATTTTGACAGCTGTTAAAGAAAGATCATCAAATACAATATATCTTATTGATGGTCAGCATCGATATGAAGCAATTAAAAAATTATTGTTAAATGATCTTGATTTTAAAGAAGATAGATTTGTATATATTCAAGTCTATTTAATTGATAGTATTCAAGAAGATGATGAATATATTATTGATCTATTCATAAAAATAAATAATCATGCTCCATTTAATATTCCTGATTTTCCATCAAGACAAAATATTAAAATCATAAAAAAAATTATAAAAGACACAATTTTAAAAAATGGAATTATTACAAATGAAAAAACAAATACTGCACATCAGCCAAGAATTCATAAAAAAACACTTCACACAAAATTTAATCAATATAATAATTTTATTAAAGATATTAATGATGAAATAATTATTCAAAATTTAAAAATTATAAATAATTACATTTCTTTAAAGAAATATGAAGAGATTTTTAATAATGAAAAAGAAGCTGAAAAACAGACAAATAAAAATGCTTGGGAAAAGGCAAAAGAAATTAAATTTTATCTAGGATTTCGATATTGCAATGAAAAATATTTACTAGATAATATTATTAAAAATATTGATAATCCTGAAATATTTATCTAGATTTAAATAAAGCTCTATTTTCAGGACGATCATAATAAATTGCTTCATCAGTATTTATTTTATTTTTGTCTAATTCATTATTTTGATTATATAATGAAACATAATCAATGCCATTACTACTGGCACTTGAACTATATTTTTTATATTCTTCAATTTTATTATCAATAAAATCTGAAAAAGCCTTACTCGTAGCATCTATAAATCCATTTGCAAATACTCTTATTTTCCCTTCATCATTAATATAAAAATCAAATGGTTCTCTGTGTTTTTCATCTTTTATAATTAAATTAATATTCTTTGTAACAACAATATTTTCTTGATATCCAGTTTTAGGACTAATATAAACAATTACTATGCTTGAACCAAAACTCATAGTTAGTGGTTTTGGATATTCAACAGTATTTAGATAATAGAAGATTTGATCATTTTCAGCATAATGAACAGCAATATGCCCTTTCTCATTCATTTTCAAATAATATTTATTATTAAAAGAATATTTTGGTTTTGTTATATTTTCACCAGAATTAAAAACCTGATCATTTGTCAAAAACATAGGACCCCAAGGCGGATCAATAGTCATTTCATTATTAGAACTATATATATATAAAGGAAATACGATTTCTTGAATTCCTGGATATTTACTTCTCAAAAACATCAATTCCTTAATAATATTTATGCTATAATCTTTACTGTAATGATTAACTCCATCTCCTTTATTCAAATCACTATCATATCTTGTTCTCAATTGATATGAAAATGTATAATTGAGAATATCCACAGGCGTTTGTTGTATTTTGAGTTTTTTATCTGCATTTTTTTCACAATATTCTTTATTTCTTTCAGTCTTATTTAATGTGCATTCTTCATTTGTTATATATTTCTTTAAACTACTTGTTAAATATTCAATAATTTTTTCAGATTTCATTATTTCATCTAATGATTTATTACCATCAAGACCTAAAATACCACATTTATATCTTATTGTTTGTGCTAAACATTTTGTTGGAAGAAATGGCGACATTTTAAAAGCACTATTATCATTATCTGAATCATTAGCTGATAATGATGGTAAAAGAGTGTTAAAATCTTCTCCTTCTGTTTCACTCAAACAACCGCCATCATTGCATAAATACATCAAATCATCTTTGAATCTAAAATTTATATTATCACCTTTTTTCATTTCATTAATTGCATAATCAATTAATTCTGGACTTGAAAATTTACTTTTTTTTAATTCTTTTCTTATTTTATCTTCATTAAATGTATTAACAGCTGGAAGACCATTAAAACGAGTATCTAAAATTGTTTTAATAAAAAATAATGAACTATTGATGATATCTTTAAAATTTGATACATATTTATAATCAGCCGTCATAAATGGAAAATAGAGAATAACTTTAATTTTATTATTTACAAAATTATAAAAATTCATAGGTAATGTTTTATATCTTTTATTAAGTTCTTCACTATTCATTTTTGTCAAATACCTTTCCATATAAGTTTTTATTGCAAGTTTATAGGTATTGTCAGGCATATCCATATCAATCATTTTCTCACTTTTTGTTTCAAATATCGGATCATCAAATATACTTCCAGTATGTTCTAAAGTTCTAGCAAATGCAACATAAATTGGATTTAATATCTTAGCACCAGGAACAATACTATTAACATTATTTGCAACATCTGATATATTAATTTCAATATCTGTTTCTAAATTTTCGATTGTTGAATAAAATTGTCTTGTTAATGTTGATTTTGGGATATGATAATTTGCATTATAATTTTCTTGAGTAAAAAAGATACATCTGACATGTTTCAAATTTTTAAATTCATATGGATTTTTTCGATAAGTATATCTATTAGTTGTATCACAACTAAAAGGCGTTGTTTTAATTGTACTGCCTCCGCCACCCATATTTATATATTATTATTATTAATAATATACATTAATATAATTACAAATATTATTATTGATATATAAATATATGTCATAGTCCCATTCAAATTTAATAATAATCCTTGAAATAATATTAATATAAAATAGAAAATGATAGCTATATATAAATAAATATTATATTTATAATCATCAATCATTTTTCGAAAACCTTTATTAAAATTTCCAGTAAATATTGATGGAATATATAATTTTGTTAGATTTGTATTATATTTCTGATTTAAATATTTTAATAATTTTTTTCTTTCATCATTTTCTCTATCTTTATAATATTCTTCCATTATTTTCAAATCAATATATTTTACTTCATAATCTTCATATGGAGTTGCTTTTCCAACATAATAATTATTATTAAGTAGATATTTGAAGTTCTTATAATTATCGATATATAATCTTGTTACAAAATCTTCATTAATACTATCATCATATTGTAATAAGTCTCTTGTCGTATTCAATAATCTTCTTGCTTTTTCTCCATATAAATTTTCAATATTTCCAATATTTTTTAATAATTTGTCTTTTACTTCAGTTTGAACATATTTTTTAGAATTTGAATAATTTTCTCTATAAATAATATTTGCAAGTTTATAAAATTCATTATAACTATTAATAATAGGGTTTGTTTGAATATCTTTTAATGAACCAATTAATTTATATGTAATTATTACCAACATAACAATCATAAAACCATAAATAATTGTTGTTATATTTATGATATCATCATAAGATTTGATAAATATAAATGGAAGTCCCAATAATAGGATTAGAATAAGATATAATAATGGGATAATTATTGATAATAGATAATCATAAGTATTAGTATCGACATTAAGAAAAAATTTAGATAGATTATATCGAACCTTATAATATTCGTTCATTCTAAATTATAAAAAAATAATAATTTTAATATTTATCCATCTGGATAACATCTTTTGATATTATTTTTAATTTTATCATAGATAAGAATTATAGGTATAGTTTCAATAACTTTTTTATTATATTCTTGTTTTTCTGGTATTTGATTATATGAAACAATTGATTTATAATATAATTCATTTGCAGTATTTAAATCTATGTAATTATTTGAAAAGGCTTTGGAACCATTAATAATCTCATCATTATTAGAATTCGAATAAAATTTTTTAAGATTATCAAAAATTGATTGAACATTATTTTTAATTTCTTCAACTTTATTAAATTCAGTAGTTTTAATACTTTTATCTTTTAATTTAGCTACTTCCGCATTAATTTTATTTACCTCAGGTATTATATTATCTAAATCAGATATTAATTTATCATACATTTCACACTCATCATTGCTAGTATTTTCAGAAGTTGATTTATATGCAATTTCCGGATTTATGAGTAAATGACAATAATTAATAAATGCTGCTTGTAAATCTTTTATTCCATTATAAAATAATTTAAATTTATCAACTTCTTCACTTGCAGTAGTTTTATAATTAGATAATGCTAATGCAATTGTTGTTTTATTTGATTTTATAGAATTATCATAAGCGGTTTGAGCATTCATTTGAACTAAAGATAAATTATCAGTAATATCAAAAGTTGTCATTTTAGCGTCTTTAGCGGCTTTATTATATTCATTAAGAGCTGGAATTATATGTTTTTCATTAATTTCAATATATGCTTCATTTACTGCGATTTGTACATTAATTAAGTCATCAATATCAGTAGTTTTTGATATTGATGGTGTTAAATTTTTAGATTTTTGTGTATTTGTAGCAATAGCAATAAAAACTGCATTATTATATTTTTCAATTGTTTTTTCTAATGCCTCATATACAGATGCATATCCGCCATTTTCATTAATTTCTAATATCTCTGTATTGCTAATAGAAACAATCTTATTATATTCATCTAATGCATTTTTATAGGCAATTGTTGATGGAGTATATCCATTTTTTAATAAAATAATTATTTTTTTTGCAGCAACAACTGCATTAATTATATTCAATGTTTTTTCTATTTTATTGCGAATATTCAATTTATTATTAAGAACAATCGCATTATCTAATACTTTTTTTTTAAATTCAGTCTCATTTTTAGCAAATTCCAATAACTCATATTTAGTTTCGGTGTTTCTTCTTGCAGAATTATAATCTTGTTCTAATTTACTGATTAATATTTTTTGTGTATTGTATATATTACATAATACATCCAAATTAATATCAGTATTTCCACAACTTATATTATAAATACTTATTGGACTTATTGGACTTATTGGACTTAAGGAAGAAACTAAATCTGATTTATTTGTAAATTTCTCAATCATCGTTGTTGAAAATAAAATTGATATCAAGATAATTAAAATAATAAAAATAATTATTGATATTAATAACATTCTATATTAAATAATAGGTTTTATAATTTATTTGTTGTTTCCAATTCCTCCTGTTGTAGCGGTATCTACTGTAGGTACATCGTCAAAACAATCATATCTTATTATATCTAATTTAACCGCATTATTATTCATTTCAGTCAATTGTTTACTAATTTCATTATATTTTTTTTTCTCAGATGTATCATTATATTGATAAATTAATTTTAATATTGTATCATTTGTATCAATTGAAATTTTATATTTATTATCAAAATCATTTGATGCATTAATTAAATCATTTTTATTATATTTTTCTGGATTATTATTAGGATTAATAATATATTGTAACATATCTTCTTTTCTATAATGCGAATTTTTTACATCTCTATAATTTCTTTCTACTGAAATATTAAAATCATCAATATTTGATCTTATAGGAAGTGAAAGGCTATTGTTTTTTGCATCAGTATATATTGGTTGAAGTGTATTTATTTGTTCACGTAAATTATTAATTTCGGTAGTTAATCCATTATAATTATATAAATTACATTCAGATGTTAAACTATCATCAAAACTAATATCATATGCAAATCCTGGCTGATTTAATAATTTAGTATAATCAGCAAATTTACTTTGTAAACTATCTATTAAATTAAAGAATGTATTAAATTTTGCTAATTCAATTCCTATAGCAGCTTTATAATCATTAAACGCAGATGATTTATTTATTTCATTATTTGCATTTGCAATATTATATTCATTTTCAACAATAGATTTTATAGAAGATAAATTATCAATAGTAAATATTGTATTTTTTGATATATTAGCTTGATCATTATAAAGTTGCAATGAAGGAATTAAATAATTATTATTAATTTCGGAATATAAAATATTAATATCATTTATTGTTGTTTCTAATATTTCAACTAAAGTATTTTCATTAATTTCTGATAACTTATCAGAATTTGGAATATTTGCTTCTTTTAAATTACGAAGATAATTATTATATGCGGTTAATGCCTCATTTAAATAATTATTTGGATTAATATCGCTACCTAAATTATTAATTTGATTTAAGTTTGCATTAGTTGCATTATAATTATAAATATTTATAGCAGCTGTAATATTTTTATTATCAGAATTATAAGAATTAATTAAAACAATTATAACTTTTACATAAATAACACATTGTAATATAAATGACATTAATTTTAAAATATTTCTATTTTTAAAATATGTATCAACAATAATTGCTTTATTTAACGCAGTGTTTTTTAAATCAACAATTATTTTTGAAAATTGCCATTGATCATATTTATCTAATGTATTTTGTTTAGCTGAATTATAATTATTTTGATGTTCAGAAATTAAAGTTTTTGTTAAATTATAAGTTCTACACGCAATATCCAAATTCATTTCAGATGTTCCACAAGTAATAGAAACAGCGGATGAAGTATTAAAATATTCAATTATAATATTATTGAATGATAATGTTATTATAATAATAATTAAAATAATAATTATTATTATTGTTAGTATATTCATATTATATATTTAATAAATAAAAATAATTTAATTAACTTGATTTGCATTTTTCAACTTGTGCATTATAATAATCTAATTTATTATTGTAATATGTATTAATAATTGTTTTATCATCCAAAATTAATTCTAAATTTTTTTTAATAGAAGCTGAATTATAATTTGTATCTAATACAACTTGTTCATTACTTTTATCATTTATTTTTACGGCTATATTATAAATTTTATCAATAATATCAGATATAGATTTTATATTATCTTTTTCAATTTCCATGTTTTTTAAATCATCTGTATTATAAATGCATTTATTCTCAAATTTTTGTATTGATTTATATTGAAAAAATAATATAATTAATATTATAATTAAAGTTATTAATATAACTATTTTCATTATTGTCTATTATACCAAAACAATAAATTATTTTGATGATTTAATAATTCCATTTACAGAAAGTATAATTTCTTTTGATAAAGATTCATCATATTCATTATTATTTTGTTCTTGTGGTGTTTCTTGTGGTGTTTCTTCTTCGTCTTCTTCTGGTTGTTGTTTTGGTTTTTCTATTTCTTGTATTTGTTCTGGTTCAATATAATTTAGAGTTTTTGATGTTGAATATGCCAAATTAAATGCAATATTTACAAGATTATGAGCATTTTTTAATTTATCTTCTGCATTTTGAAAAGCAGAAATTATATTAGTAGATTGTGTATTTATATTATTAGCGGCATTGTCAGCATCGTCTTTTGCAATATTTGCAGCAGATATTAAAATTTGTATATTTTCATTTACATTATCTTCATATTTTTCTATTACAACATTTTCAGACATATTATTGATTTTATATACAATAAATATTAAAGCAAAAATAATTATTATTTTAATAAAAATAGATATATATATTAAAATTGTATTCATTATTCTATATTAAATTGTAGGTATTATTATTATTAGTAAATAAAGATAATCGTTGATTAGACGAATATATAAATGGCGGTGTTGTTCGTGCTAATAAAGGATTTGATTGTTGTCGGAGAGTATCAATATTTAGTCTCACTTGTTGTTGAATTTCTTGAAATGACATATTTCTTTGATTTGCATTAAAAGGCGGTGTTGATGCTGCTGGTTGTGCTGGTGCTGGTGCTGGTGTTGGTTGTGCTGCAAATGCTGTTGATGATGTTGATGCTGATTGTGCTGGTGGTGCTAGTGATGATGTTGGTGGTGCTGGTGGTGCTGGTGGTGGTGTTGATGCTGCTGTTGATGCTGGTGCTGGTGGTGTTGATGATGTTGATGCTGGTGGTGCTGGTGTTGATGCTGCTGTTGATGCTGGTGCTGGTGGTGTTGTTGATGATGTTGATGATGTTGTTGTTGGTATTGTTGTTGATGC
>Ga0007787_10000553_pt1 | contig 11695 bp, 10 predicted proteins | sample LauGreFa1BDMLBSN_2_FD_59500 | JGI IMG/M metagenome (GOLD analysis project Ga0007787, IMG submission 59500) | Freshwater lake microbial communities from Lake Michigan, USA - Fa13.BD.MLB.SN | ecosystem: Environmental > Aquatic > Freshwater > Lake | place: Lake Michigan, USA | collected 2013-09-23 | reverse complement strand
CGTGGGCATGCTTTACGAATTAGATCCCACGAAATGTAAATGCAAATCGATGGGGATTGTTCTAAAACGCCGAGACAATGCGCCTATTGTGAAAGATGTCTATGGGGGGATTATTGATATTCTCATGAAAGACAAGAACATTGACAAATCGATTGAGTTCTTACATCAGCAATTGACGCAGTTGGCGGAGAAGAAAGTTCCGATCGAAAAACTCATCATTAGCAAATCGTTGCGTTCCTTTTATAAAAATCCAAAACAGATTGCCCATAATGTGTTGGCGGAGCGAATTGGGATTCGTGAACCTGGAAATAAACCCGCGCCAGGAGATCGTATTCCTTATATCTATATTTTGAACGCCCAGTCTAAACTGCAAGGAGACAAAATAGAAATACCCGATTATATCAAAGCGAATCGTTTGAAGATTGATTATGGGTTTTATATCTCGAATCAAATCATGAAACCGGTGTTGCAGATTTATTCACTGATTTTATACGACATGAAAGAATTTCGTCGCCGAAAACCCGCCTTTCTCATGGAACTAGAAACCTTACGATCTACCCTAGAACATGACAAATATGAAGCAAAAGAACAAAAGATGAAACTGAAAGAAGTCGAAAAGATTCTCTTTGAGAAATACTTACGCATCGATAAAAATACCAAGGCAGGAAATCAACCCATCACATGCTTCTTCAAATAGATTTATTTGTAATACCAATTCATAGAAATATAATCCATTCCATTGGGTAGAATACCACTTTTTTCTAGACTGGTTAGATTTGGTCCTTTTCCGAAAAGACCTTGAATCTCATCATATCCAATTGCTTTATTAAAATAGCGAAGAGATGCAATCGATCCATTGAATCCATAGTTGTTGTCTCCAACCAACACATCGTAATAGTTTTGAATCGGTAGATTGTTTAATTTTTTTCGCTGAGTCATCACACCGTTGATATAGATGTCTACCGTGGTCTGTTGCACTCGGATCGTGACAAATACCCATTTCTGAACAGGAATATTTTCAATCGTAATCGATTCCGCATATTGTTCGCTAGATTCAGAGGGTTGGAACGTATTTAACACCAACATAAGGTTGACGTGATTTTGAATAAGGGTCGGACTGATTGCATTCGGAAAGATGGAATCCTGTTGCTTTTTCTGTGTAATGAACAATCCAGGCGAACTATTAAAGACATTTTTACAAGTATCGTCTGAACAACCCGTGGGGGTATTTAGTTGGAGAGATTGGTTTTCAGACCCCTTTGAAAAAATACGACTATACGAGGGGTTGTTTACATTTACACTATCCACGAAAAACCATACGTTCCATGTATATTCTAGTCCTTGATCTTCGTTGATTGAACGATAGACTGGGACCGAGTTCTTGACATTTGGGTTCACGGATATTTTTGTAATTTTATTTGCAGCGACCATTCCATCCAATAGAACCGGTTGCTTATTAGAACCTAACAAAGACTGTATTAACCAAACCCCTAAATTAAAAAATAAAACAAACAAAAACAAGAGTAAAATAATAAAGACAAACTTACTAATGGCGGTATTGGATTGTTCAAAAGATGCAACTCTACTTTGAATCGAATCAAGAGGCACTTGACCTGTGGTTTCTTTTACCTTTTCTTTTACCTTTTCTTTCATATCATCTACCTTTTCTTTGACTGTATTTGCCATTTCTCTGCTCTTTCCCGCTATATTTCCCGCTACATTTGCGATTTTATTACCAATCGATTTTTCTTCCGTTCGATTGGTTTGATTGGTATTCTTTCGATTCATTATATATCCTAAATATTATTTACATGAGTCATAATTACATGAGTGGTATTTCTTGAACTTTTTTATTGTCTTGATAAAAGATGAAAGTGGCGTTATAACGATTCAAAAAACTACCAAAAAAGTTGGTCGTGGGTCCATTTTTATAAATATTCCATGCATCTTGTGGAGACAAGACCCGTCCATAGTATCGAGTTAAACCGATTTTTCCACTAAATCCAACATCTTTTGCAAGGGTTAAACTACCTTTTTGGTTGTCTTGGTTGGATGGACTGTAGACAGGATAGGGATGCACGTCGGTGTCCATGAGTTTACCGTTGATATACGTGTCTGTATTGTTTGTATTAAAACACACCGTGATACATACCCATTTTTGTATATTGATATTGGGGATCGTGATGGTCTGAGTGCTGACATTTAGAAGGTCTGGTTGATTATACACATCGTAATTTACGATTAAGTTATTTTCATATTGGTCCAAAGAAAGGGTAGTTGCGTTCGCGCCTTTTCTTTCAAAATAGACAATATTCTTGGTTGCGCCAAAGTTTGTGTTCCAATCGTCGATGTAGATCCAGGTAGAAAGGGTATAGGTTTGATCCACGGATGAAAATTTATCCGACGAATAAATGTAAGAGGACGATGCATCGATTGGTATATCTACGACTTCATAATATCGTTTAAAGATGGATAAATTATAGACGAAATAGAAACCTAATACAATCAACACGACGATAAGCACTGATTTCACGGTCCCAGAAACTTCATCGGCGAGCAATAGGTAAGATCCTACCATCAATATAAAAATGAGAATAAAGGCAGTAAAGGACAACAAATTCATTATATTATAAGGGTATTTTTTTATTATGGAAAGCAGAATAAATACTGTTTATTTTTCGACTACCTATAGGTAATTCGTAGTATTTCATGTTTCCTATGCCGCCTATGCTTTTGTTTTGACTGGATCCTACGATCAATATATCATCTGGATCGAGATGTGTAAGAACATCCGGATAAGTTCCTACCAACCTATTGTTAATAAACAAGTCGAGCGATCCATAATTGTAATTCATCACGATGAAATTCCACCGCTGAAACAAGATTTGATTGGTTTTATAAATTATTTTTTCATCTCCCCCTGCATTAAGAACCACCACTAAAGAAGACGTTTTTGGGTCATAGTAAAGAGACGGTCTATTTCCAAACGAGTAAATCAACTGTCGTTCATGGGAGTCTACCTTTTGTAGATACACCCATGCCGTTAATGCATAATGATAACTATATTTAGAGAGGAGCTTTTCTTCAGGCATCAACAACAACGGGGAATAGGCGAGGGTGTCCAACGAAGCGAACACCACGGAATAGACATAATTTAGTTTTTCTACAAACGTGAGTATCTCTGGATGTTGCACGATAAAGGCGTTCATTCGTTGTTCTGCCGTATCGTCGGAGAACGCGTCTTCTAAGGAAGAATCGTATACTTGACTGAGACGGGTTTTGAACATATCCAGCGAGATCCATTGTGCATCTTGATTGGAGAGAGAGGTAAACGCTTCTTTCTTTTCGTAATAGGGAAACGTAATGCGGTCAGGCGGAACCAGAAACTCAATCGAATCTCCTACGCGAACCGTTTGTAAATTTATGGGAGAATTGGAGGATAGGTCCATCTCTTCCTGTTTTTTTATTGCCCATTTTTGAAACCAACGATCGTAGAAGGGTCGTTTTTCTAATATTTTTTCTTTCAGTTCGTCCGAGGTAATGGAAAAGGCATCTTCATTTAAATAAACAGGGGATTCGATCAAAAGTACCCCATCGTTGTTGTATTGCACTTTTCGAAAGAATGGAAAAAGGTAAAAAATAAAGAGATAGACCATCAAAAGAAGAAACACAATAAACACGGTGGACGGTGTATTCTCGTAATCTTTCTTCATGTAATCAATCGCATCGGTGATCAAACACGGAATATACAGGATGAGTGTTTTGAGGAGTTCAAGGGTAGGGGAATCAAACTCTACCTTTTCCGTGAGTTGACTAAACAGCGCGAGACAAAGGATGACCAGTCCAAACGATACCCAAAAAGAATATTGAAACAACCATACCATCCCCTTTTCTATGGACTTGTATAGAAGATACCCTATGATTGCAATCGAGACAAAATAAAACAAGTAATATATATATTTATAAAGATAGGCCATGAAACTTGCACCTAATTCACGTGGGGTCTCTCCTTTGTAAATGTCTTGTTTTGCATAATATTCTATAAAGATAAACAGTCCAAAGACGGTGATTAAACAAAGGATCATCACACTGACTCTAAAGTGTTTCACGATTCCGTAAGGATTCGCGGTGAATATATAATAGAATAACAACAATAAGAATACAAATACAAACAAAAGAATACTATTATTGGAAACTGGAAAAGACATGGTTATAGTAATCAGATATTTTCCATGGATGTTTTCTCTCCGTGACAATTTCTACAAAGCGCCACTAAATTTTGGACATCGTTTGTCCCACCTTGATCCAGTCGTTTGATATGATCTACTTCAAACCATGCCGTCAATTGTTCTTTACATTTTTGGCATTTCCAATTTTGTTGGGACGCGATGTATTTTTTCTTGGTCTCGCTGACACTGCGTTTATGGGTTCGACTAGACGCGGTCATCTTTTCAATGGATCTCTCTTGATCCTTTCTTTCTAAAAAGGGTTTGATCAAGTCTTTCGCTTGCCTGTCAATCGGCAATACTTGGATGTAATTTTTCACAGCGTTCATGGTATTCCAACTTTCGTTCGGGTTCCGACTCATCACCAAAAAGAGACCGATGCCAAACACCGCAATTGCACCCATTTTGTAATATTTTATTTTTGATTTTAGATGATGGGTTAAGAAATTGTCATGATACGTATTATACATTACCCCACCTGTGATGATCAATACGATAAACTTAAGATTCATTTTATTCTAGATAGAAAATAAAAGAGAATAAACAACACAAGAAAAAAGACGAGGGAATGGTTTCGTTGATAAGCGTTTGGCGGGCAGTATAGATCTTCCATGTATTCTTTTTGCGTCTTGATCTTGGTCTTGGTCATTGCTTGACTGTAAAGCATATATCCATAGGTTTGCAAGGATTCGCGAGTATCCCAGTAAGATTCAATTGGATACTTGCGGATCCATCCATAAAAGAGGTCTTGTTTCTCCTCCGGTAAGAAAAAGGGAATGGATTCGATTAACTGTTTCATTTTCTTCTTATTGGGTTTGCTTGGAATATAATAATAACAGGCGTATCGAACATAATCATAGACCACCTGATGATTTATTTCTGGGGTTAATCCCATTGGATTCATATAAAGAAATATAGATAAATAATTCAGACCATGGATACAAAAAAATATTTATGCAACAATTGTGGAAATTATGGACATTTGTTTTACAATTGTAAAAAACCCATTACCAGTTTAGGGATTATTGCCTATCGTTATACTCCCGAGGGTGTAGTGGAATATTTATTGGTGCAGCGCAAAGATACGTTAGGTTATGTGGATTTTCTTAGAGGTAAATATTCGGATACAAACCTTTTTCAATTAAAAAATATCATGGAAGAAATGACGATGGAAGAGATCGACCGTATCCACGCCTATGAATACAAGGAGTTATGGTATAAATTATGGAACAAAGTCACCGAGACCTATGACACGAAGAACGAAGAGAAATTCAACTGGATTAAAAAGAATAAACCCGAGTTGCTGGTCTATTCAACCTGGACAGAACCGGAATGGGGATTTCCGAAAGGACGTCGTAACTTTAAAGAACGAGATTTGGAATGTGCGCTCAGAGAGTTTGAAGAGGAAACCGGGTATAGCAAGAAGAATCTGGTCTTTGTGAAGAATATGAATCCCGTGGAAGAAATATTTACAGGGTCCAATCTAAAATCCTATAAGCATCGGTATTTTATGGCATCCATGCGGTATGAAGACACCTTAGACGACACTCATTATCAAAAGAGTGAGATCGGTGCCATGAAATGGTTTACTTACGAAGAAGTGATGCAAAGAGTTAGACCCTATAATATAGAGAGACTCGATCTTTTGAAGGATATACAATCCTTGATAGGTAAATATACCATTTTTTAATATGAAATAAATATAAATGACCGATATTTATCCCCATCTAGATGATCCGCAATTCCAAAAGAAGATTACTCTGAAAAAAGAGTTTCGCTACAAGTATGATGGAACGATTGAATCGGTCAAGGAAAAATCCAAAACCTTGTGTAAAAAAACAGCGTTTTTTGAATTGAGTCCCCATCAGGAGTTTGTAAGAAAATTCATTTCTTATCAAAACCCCTATAATAGTTTGTTGCTCTATCATGGTCTTGGAAGTGGCAAAACTTGTTCTGCCATCAGTATCACGGAATCGTTGAGACAATATTCCAGATACATTCCGCAATTCAAAAAAATACTGATAGTCGCATCCCCCAATGTGCAAGAGAACTTTAAACTTCAATTGTTTGACCCTTCTAAACTAACCCGGGTGAATGGGTTATGGAATCTACATGGATGTGTGGGGAATGCTCTGTTGAAAGAACTCAACATTGACAATACCCAGGCAATGAAACGGGAAGATTTGATCTATCGGATTAAAAAAATTATCAAGGATCATTATTCTTTCATTGGATACGGAAGTTTTGCCAACTTTATAGAGAAACAACTCTCTAACAAGAATGTGAAAAAGTTACAGAATATGTTTCGTTCTCGCATCATTGTGATTGACGAAATTCACAACATTCGTATTACAGAGAAATCCAGCGATAGTATTGGTAAAAAGATTGCATCCATGTTAAACAAATTGGTGCAATACGTGAAAGGCATCAAGTTTATCTTTTTAACGGGTACTCCGATGTATAACGACCCCAAAGAAATCATCTATTTACTCAATTTGATGAATCTAAATGACAATCGTGGAACCTTGCAAATCAAAGACGTCTTTACCGAAGCAGGTGAACTAAAAGAAGGGGGCGCCGAAAAACTACAAGAAAAGGCGAACGGGTATGTCTCGTATGTCCGGGGTGAAAATCCCTATATCTTTCCTTATATGATTACCCCTTCCATGTATAAAGACCCCAATTCTTCCTTGTTGTCTCCACCGCCCACGATTCAATTCAATGACAAAAAAATACCCCCCATTCAACACCTTGATTTGTATAGAGTTCCATTATCCGAGATTCAAGAGATCGCTTATTTAAAAACCATTGAAATCATTGAAGAAAAGAAAACCGAAGACTTTGAAAACATTGATTCTTTGGGTTACAATGACCTGATGAAACCGATTCAAAACCTTTTAATTACTTATCCGCATGAAAAGGGGTTTTATACGGGAGACGAAGGCATGCAATATGTGATGCAATACCGTGAATCTCTTTACCCTCCTTCTAGAAATGACTTTATCTATAACGACACTCCTTTGAAAGACATGTTTCGTTACGATCGAATCGGAGACTACAGTTCAAAAATAAAGACTTTAATGGACAAGATTATAGAATCCAGAGGAATTGTGTTGGTCTATTCCCAGTATATCAACGGAGGTCTTGTGCCGATTGCCCTCGCCTTGGAAGAATTGGGATTCAAACGATACGGAGAAAAATCCAAAACATTATTCCGAGACAAAAAGGCGGACGCCAATGTCTACAATTTAAAGAACGATTCTTCTTATTCGGGTAAGTTTAAAAAGGCAACGTATGCCATCATTAGTGGTGAAAAAATGTTGAGTCCAGATAACAACGAAGAAATTAGAGCGCTCACGCATGACAACGAGGAAGGACAGCAAGTGAAAGTGGTCTTGATTTCTCAAGCGGGCACAGAAGGGATTGATTTAAAAAATGTGAGACAAGTGCATGTCATGGAACCTTGGTATAATTTGAACCGTATAGAACAAATCATTGGACGAGCGAGAAGAAACTGCAGTCACAGCGAACTTCCTTTGTCTCAACGTAATTTCATGTTGTTTTTATATACCAGTGTATTGAAAGAGGTAGAACGAGAAACATTGGATACTTTGCTGTATCGTATGGCAGAAAAAAAGTCCATCAAGATTGGAAAAGTGAGTCGTTTATTGAAATCGGTTTCGGTAGACTGTTTATTGAATCAAGAACAGCAGAATTTTGCACGAATGACCGAGAGTATCCCGCTGGTGCTAAGTAATGGTCAATCTATCCTCTATGATGTAAAAGACAAACCCTTTAGTAGTTTATGCGATTACAGTAGTGATTGTGAATATCAGTGTATCAATCAAGTCTTACCGACAGATCCAGAAGATATTCTGACCTATTCTTACAAAGACACACAAAACAATAAATTGGAAGACAAGATCAAGCATCTTTTTTCAAAAAAACATGTCTATCCAAAAGAAGAACTCATGCATCTAACGAATGGACGTGTCGAAGAGTTCTTACGAACCATGACGGATATGATTGAACAGAAAATTTCAGTGAGTGATAAATATTCGAAATTGGGATACGTTGTTCAGATTGCAGATCTTTACTTGTTTCAACCCATGGAATTGACCGATCCAAGAACTCTTTTATACGATCGAACCCGTCCGATTCCATTCAAACCTAAATCTTTTGTATTGGATCGAAAAGAAGAGAAAGAAAAAGACAAAGACAAGCGCAAAGATATTCTTGATCAGTTGGAACAACTCTATCGACAAGCGACAGAACCCATCGAAGATCCAGAAGAAGATTGGTATCTCTTGTATTCAAAGGCGTCGGACTACATGAAGAAACACGCCGGATTTACCCAGAAACTTCTAGATAAGTATTTGATCCTACATCTATGCGAACAATTGACCTTAGACAAAGAACTCAAGGTGCTTCAGGCGCTCTATTCGAAAGAGTCGGAGAATGTATTCGAGGAAAAGGTCAAGTCTTATTACGAAGAACGAATGGTGGTCAGAGAAGAGATGACCGCCATTGGTTTACTGGACAAGGATGGACCGCGAAGTGTTCTATCGATCTATGTCAAAACAGAGACGGCGAAAGAACCCTGGCGAAAAGCAACCCCCACAGAAAAAGAAATATTCAAGGAGATGTATACCTTGAAAAAGGTGCCGATGTATTCTACGATTGGTTTTATGGGATATTATACCGACCACACCTATCAATTTAAAATCAAAGAGAAAAAGAATCCAGATACAAGAGGTAGTTATTTATTGATTAAGAAAAAAAGTGACATTATTGATTTTTTGAATGAAGTCATCCTGAAAAAGAACGTCTTTACCAAAGAGAATACGAAATCCGAAAAGATTACACGAACGGAATTGACCATTCTTGCAGAACTCTACATGAGACATTTAGATGAAACCAAGAAGGAACGTTACTTCCTCAATAAAATAGAATATCATTTGTATGTAGAAAAAAATTGAAATAAATAAATGAATATAAGAAAGGTAGAATGTTCCAAACCATTTGTCTAGAGGAACCTATTCTAGTTCCTTTTCAATTGTGCACCAATCCTGAAAAATACTTTATGGACTACGCGCGAGACAAAATGGAAGGGCGTTGTAGAAAGGAAGGATATGTCTCGAAGAAAAGCGTGGTGATTCAATCTTATTCGGGTGGGGTCCTATTTGAAGATTCTGTATCCTTTGACGTGATCTTCAAAGCGAACATTTGTAACCCTTCGAATCATACCATCGTGGGATGCAAAATCTTGAACAATACGAAAATAGGGATTCGAGGCATTTATCAAGAAGAAGACAACCCGATTATATTCTTTGTGAGTAGAGAACATAATCCGACAAAGAATTTTGATGAATACTTTATTGGACAAACCATTCAAATCAAAATCATTGGAACTCGGTTTGAATTGAACGATACTGCCATTTCTTCCATTTCGGAAATCATTTAAATACGTTTTACGTGTATTTTTAATGAACGCAGATTTAGACAAGATGACACGAATCATAGAAAGTTTTTCAAAAGAAGAACATATTCATGTGCTCAGTATTCTCATGGAAAAGGATGGTTCTTGTGTAAGTGAAAATAGCAATGGAACCTTTGTTCAAATGGACGAGGTTCAACAAGTCACGATTGACAAAATTAAACAATTTATTGATTATGTATTACTGAAAGAGTGTGATATAAAAACCATTGAAGATACAAAGGAACGTTTAAAAAGTAATATAAATGAATAACTGGATACTATCCAATGATCGCGTCTTTCTCTCCTTATTTTATGAAGAGTAGTTTTGATCTTCCTGAGATGAAGATTCGAAAAAAGCGAAAGAAGACACCCCCTAGTTTATTCACTCAATTTTATAAGAGAGTGCATGAAATAGATCGCGCCCATATTGACGACCACGCTTATCAAGAATGGAATGAACGCACCAAACTTGCTGAGAAATTGGAACCTTTGAAATTCAAACAAAAGGAGACTATTATCAATAATCTGGTGTATGACAAAGAACTCATGTTAGAGACCCTTTCTGTTCTTTGTAGTTTCTACAAAGTCAACGTGGTTTATGTCAAAGGAAGAACGGTGGTGAACATGATGTATTCAGAGAAACCGATTTGGTTTATGAACGAATCGAATCAATTCATAGACGAAATAAACGTAGACAATTACCTTCCCATTACCCTTGAGAAACCGTTGAAATCGGTAAGTTACTATAAATTAGCAGATTTACAAGACATGTCTACCCGTCTGTTGTTGCCTATAGAAAAATACAAAAAACAAGAACTTTATAACTCGATCAAACAAGTATTGTCAAAATTATATAAAATTGAATCATGAAATAAATCAATCGTACTATATATAGCATGAGTTTACATTCGGCGTTATCTATCTATGAATCTCTATTGAAATTCAAGTTTGATAGACGGAGTTCTAAACCCATAGACGAATATGATTTGAGAAAAGGAAATGTGCATCTGGAAGGTGAAATTCGGTTTCAATCGATAGATAAGATGCAATTTGAACGGGTGTATTCCAGTCTCTTGTCTTATGGATTTCTTAAAACAAAAGAGGAATATCAACTCAAATTGATTCATTATTTGAACGATTCCATGTCCAAGATTCGTTGCGAGTTGAATGATTTGTCTCACATTCAGGAATTTTGTAAGACCAATGTGCTTCCTCAAGAAACCCAGTATATTTTGAAGCAACGCATGGACGAATATCCACAATACTATGAAAATAAAGAGTTTAACTTTCGGTTCGCCATTCAAAAGGAAGTGACTTTGGATCCTTCTGACAAACGTATCGATGAAATTCAAACCAATTCTACCGTATCAGATAAAAGTTTCCGTTATATGAATCGTGTGACCCTGGTCCATCCAGACATGCCCGAAATTCAAGTAGACCTAAGTATAGTCAAATCTGTGAAAAATAGGGGCGACTTGGTCAAAGAGAAAACCTTCTCGACCAGTAAGTTATTTACAGAAGAAGAGACGTATGAAGTAGAGATTGAATTGACCGATTTGGAAAAAATACACAAACATTTCGCTCATGCCAAACAGTCTATTCAGAAAACCATCCGTTACATTCAATGCGGACTTCAGAATTCATCGTATCCCATTTCGAACAAGGAACACAGTCAAATCTTGGACGAATATTTGTCTCTCATCTTTATTACCGACAAACCGACGAAGATCGACACCAAAAACTTTATAGGTCCATCGTCGTATACCTTGCAAAAGATCAACGTGGTAAAAGATCCAGACAATGTAGCGCCCTGTATTTTAAAGGATTTCTGTGTCACGGAAAAGGCTGACGGAGAACGACGCATGTGTATGATTTCTCGAAATGGGCGTATTTACATGATCGACACCAACATGAAGGTTCAATACACCGGTTGTTTCACCAAGAAGACGGAACTCTTCGCCACGTTGATCGATGGAGAGTTTGTGCCATT
>Ga0007787_10000550_pt1 | contig 11761 bp, 8 predicted proteins | sample LauGreFa1BDMLBSN_2_FD_59500 | JGI IMG/M metagenome (GOLD analysis project Ga0007787, IMG submission 59500) | Freshwater lake microbial communities from Lake Michigan, USA - Fa13.BD.MLB.SN | ecosystem: Environmental > Aquatic > Freshwater > Lake | place: Lake Michigan, USA | collected 2013-09-23 | reverse complement strand
CAGAATACATGACGCCGGTAACATTAGAATTAGGAGGAAAAAATCCATGTATTGTTGATGAAACAGCCAATATCAAATTAGCAGCCAAAAGAATTGTTTGGGGAAAATTTATTAATGCAGGCCAAACTTGTATTGCTCCAGATTATTTATTGGTTCAAAAAAAGGTGAAAGCAGAATTGATTGAAAATTTAAAGGAAGAAATAAAAAATGCCTATTCGGATAATCCTGAACTATCACCAGATTATACTCGCATAGTAAATACAAGAAATTGGGAACGATTAAAAAGTTTATTAGAATCTGAAAAAATACTATTTGGAGGGCAAAACAATTCCGAAGATTGCTACCTGGCTCCTACCCTAATTGACGAAACTTCATTTGATAGTCCGGTAATGAAAGAGGAAATATTTGGTCCCATTTTACCAATATTAACTTACGAAAATGAATCGGAATTGGATGCAATTATTACAAAATATGAAAAGCCTTTATCGCTATATGTTTTTACCACAAAAAACAATTTTGCAGAGAAAATTATTCAGAAATTCTCATTTGGTGGTGGCTGCATTAACGATACAGTAATACATTTTTCTAATAATAGATTGCCTTTTGGTGGTGTTGGCCATTCAGGAATTGGGGCTTACCATGGTAAAATGAGTTTTGATACTTTTTCTCATAAAAAAGCAATTGTAAAAAAGGCAAATTGGCTTGATTTACCAATGAGATATGCCCCTTACAAAGGAAAACTGACCTTAATTAGAAAAATATTAAAATGGATGTAATTGTTAAAACCAATTGCGCTTTTTAAAATAATATACCATTCCTAAAGCAATTGTAAACATAGCTGCAATTACAATATAATAGCCGTAAGTATATCTCAATTCAGGCATATTTTCAAAATTCATCCCATAAACACCTACAATAAAAGTTAAAGGAATAAAAATTGCCGATATAACTGTAAGTGTTTTCATCACCTCATTCATTTTATGATTTTGAGAAGAAAAGAAGAAGTTGGAGGCACTATCAAGAGTCACCATATCATCATCAATTTGATCCAAAAGCTCTAAACTTTTTTGGTGTAATCGTGAAAAAAAACTGAAATTCTCGTGCGCAATTGCATTAAAAACATCATCGTCTTTAATACTTTTTATTGAATATAAGGAATCACGCAATGGAATAATAGAACGTTTTAAAAAATTAAAATTATCTCTATGTTTTTCGATTTGTACTAAAATGGATGGATTAGTACTCGTTTTAGATAAATTAATTAGTAATTCTACTTTATTTTCTTCCGCTTCGATAGTAATATAAAAATTCTCCATTATGGCGTCGAGTAATAAAAATAAAAGATAGTCCGCTTTTTTGGTTCTTACTATTCCTGAATGGGTTCTAATTCTCTCTCGAATATGAGTAAAAAAATCACTTCTTTTCTCTTGAAAAGAAACCAAAACCCCTTCTTTAATTAAAAAACTAATTTGTTCTACAGAAATATTATCCGAGTTTTCAGTTGGAAGCAACGATTTTACATTAAAAAAAAGCAAATCGTGGAGTTCATCTAATTTGGTTCTCCGAGTGGTATTTAAAATATCACCTAAAATAAAATTATCAACCTCTAAATATGATCCAATTGATTTAATCAGTTCAATATTATTTAGTCCATGAATATTTAACCAATTTACCTTAGTTAAATCGAAGGTTTCAGGGAATTTATCAATATTAAAATCAGGGTATTCCGTTAAGTCTTCATCGTTGTATACAAACAACTGCATTTGAGTTTCCAGGTTTTTATGAATACCAGTATATTCCAAAATTGAAGGTTGTACTTTTCTACCTTTTTTATATTTAATTTTTCTCACAATGTCTAATTTTGTCTAAATTTAAGAATTATTACAAATTTCAGAGTATTTTTACTAAAAATCATTTTATGAAAATCTTAATCATCAATATAAAAGAACTCCTTCAGGTTCGAGAAAATGACATATTAAAAGTATCCGGAGCAGAAATGAATGTGCTACCGACAATAAAAAATGCTTATTTATTGATTGAGGATGATTGTATTGCTGATTTTGGTGAAATGATTAATTGCCCTTCACAAAAAATTGACACAACCATTGATGCTAAGGGTAAAATGGTTCTTCCAACTTGGTGTGATAGCCACACTCACCTTGTGTATTCTGGAAATCGCGAACAAGAATTTGTTGATCGAATAAACGGAATGTCCTATGAGGAAATAGCAAACCGAGGTGGCGGAATCCTTAATTCAGCAAAGAAGTTAAATGAAACTTCTGATGAAGATTTATACAATCAGTCTAAAAAACGATTGGAAGAAGTGATGAAATTGGGAACTGGAGCAGTGGAGATTAAATCAGGTTATGGTTTATCCGTTGAGGGGGAATTTAAAATGCTTCGGGTAATAAAAAAATTAAAGTCAAATTATCCAATAGAAATAAAAGCTACATTCCTAGGCGCCCATGCCTTTCCAAAAGAATATAACGAAAATCACCAAGCCTATATTGATTGTATATTTAACGAAATGCTTCCTATAATCTCAAAAGAAAAACTAGCCGATTTTATTGATGTTTTTTGTGAATCCGGATATTTTTCGGTATCAGAGACTAAACAAATTATGGAAGCTGGAAATAAATTTGGTTTGATTTCTAAAATACATGTCAACCAATTTAATGCAATTGGAGGGGTAAAAGCAGCTGTAGAAAGTAAAGCACTTTCGGTTGATCATTTAGAAATTATGAATACTGAGGATATTGAAATTTTGAAAAATTCGGATACCATGCCCGTTGCATTGCCAAGTTGTTCTTACTTTTTAGGAATTCCCTATACACCAGCACGAAAAATGATTGAAGCCGGTCTTCCATTGGCCTTAGCCTCCGATTTTAATCCTGGTTCAAGTCCATCAGGAAATATGAATTTTGTAGTGGCAACAGCATGCATAAAAATGCAAATGACGCCAGAAGAAGCCATAAATGCTGCAACAATTAACGGCGCTTATGCAATGGCTATTTCAAAAACTCATGGAAGCATTAAAATTGGGAAAAAAGCAAATTTAATAATTACAAAACCCTTAAACTCAATTTACGAATTACCTTATGCTTTTGGTAGCAACCTAATAGATACCGTAATTATTGGAGGGAAAATGGTATAATAAAAAAGGGATCTGTTCGTACAAATCCCTTTTAAAAAATTATAGGTTTAATTTATTTCAATGTAAAAGTAGTTGTAGAAACCAATTGACCATTATCAAAAACGTTTACATAAAAGGTACCTTTAACTAATTTTTCAGCAGGTACATTTTGAACTAAATCGATCGTTTTGTTATCAAATTTTACATTTGCAATATAACTGTAAGTTAAAGTTTTATCAGAAAAACGCTCTGTTTGACGCTCTCCCATTACATTATTTTTACTGTCAATTAATTGAACGTAATATTTTCTATCCCCAGATTTAGCAATTGCATTTTCAGCGATTGTAAAACTCACTTTAAGAATATCTGCGCGACTTGCTTTATCTGTAAGGATTTCTTTACCAGAACTTCTCACAATGTAAGCAGCCGTTTTTAAATTTACAATGGCCAATTTAGAACCTTTTTCAACTGTTTTAGAAAGATCTTCATTTTGACCCGTTAATACTTGATTTGTCTTTTTGGATTCATCAAGAACTACAATTGTACTATCACGTTGAACTTTTAATACCGTATTGTCTTTCTTTAATGTTTCATTTTCAGCAACAAGCCCTTTCATTTTTGATTCTAAAGCCAAATATTGTTTTTTATATTTAGCAACATCGCCATTTGAATATTTTAATTTTTCCATAAGAGCAACCACTTTGTCTCTTTCGGCAATTAGTTCGTCTGACATTGAAGTATTTTCAGCAATTGCAGCATCATAAGTCGATTTTAGATCGTTAAGATCTTTCATTACTTGTTCTTTTTCTGATAAAGTAGTCGTTAATTTTTGTTCTGTCGAATTGACATCGGTAGTTAGTTTGTATATGTATACTAAGCTTAAAGCAAATAGTACAGACAACACAATGATTAACGTTTTAAGACTCGAATTGTTGTTTTGATTTTCCATAATGAATTTAAAATTTTTACGAAAATAATAAATATTCTAACAACGTAAGTTATTAAAATATATTATTTTTGGTAAAACAAAAAAAGGTATGGAAAAATTGGTTCCCTTCACTATTAATGACCTCGCTAAAGTGACCAACTTCAGATCTGGAGAAGTTAAATTTGGTGAGAAGATGTTAACAGTACCAAAAAATACTGATTCAAGTACCTTCTTGTATTCTTGCGATGCAAAATATGTTTTATTTGGAATTCCAGAAGATATTGGAGTGAGAGCCAACTATGGCCGAACAGGTGCGGCCTCTGCATGGGATAGTGCCATAAAAAGTATTGCGAATATTCAACACAATCGTTTTTGTAAAGGAAGTCAACTATTAGTTTTAGGTCAACTAAATGTGACCGAGGAAATGGCTGAAAGTCAGCATTTAGATTATAATTCAGATGAGGATAGAAAACGATTAAACCAATTGGTTCATAAAATAGATAAAGAAGTTTCACATATCGTTTGCAAAATTGTTAAGGCTGGAAAAATTCCAATTATTATTGGTGGTGGCCACAACAATGCTTACGGAAATATCAAGGGTTCTGCCCTAGCCCATGGGAAACCTGTCAATGCAATTAATTTTGATGCCCATTCAGATTTTAGAATTTTGGAAGGCAGGCACAGTGGAAATGGTTTTTCCTATGCCTACGAGGAAGGTTTTTTAAATAGGTATTTTATTTTTGGATTACACGAAAATTATACTTCCAAGAGTGTATTGGATTCACTTAAAAAAATTGACGATCGAGTGAAATTCAATACCTACGATGAAATTCAAATTCGAAAACAGAAAAAGTTTGAACCTGAAATGAATATAGCTCTGGATTTTATAAAAGAAGACCGTTTTGGAATTGAAATTGACCTTGATGCTATTCCAAATATAGCCAGTAGCGCGATGACTTTGAGTGGATTTTCAATTGAAAAGTTGCGACAATTTATTTACTTTTTTGGAAACAATCAAAATGCTGTTTATTTACATATTTGTGAAGGTGCACCAGAATTAGGGGAAGAAAAAAACAATCATCTGATTGGAAAACTAATTGGTTACCTTGTAACCGACTTCGTAAAAGCCAATTCTGAAACACCAATTAAAAACTTATAATTTTCGATTTCATTTTTGATTTAATCCTTTAAAACTTGATTTCATTAATATAACCTATCTTTGCGAAGAATTTAAGTAATTAATACTGAATTCTAAATATCAAAAATATGTTATTCGAAGATTTATCACTTTCAAAAAGTATACAAAAAGCCGTATTTGAATTAGGCTATATAGAAGCTACCCCAATTCAAGAACAAGCAATTCCAATCGTTTTATCCGGAAAAGACATCATCGGTTGTGCGCAAACTGGCACTGGAAAAACCGCTGCATTTGCCATACCAATTATTCATCAATTGCACCGAATTGTGGGTTCGTCAAAAAAAGCAAAACAAATTAGAGCTCTAGTGGTAACCCCTACTAGAGAATTAGCGGTTCAAATTGGACAAAATTTTGATGCTTACTCAAAGTACACTAACATTAACCAATTGACACTATTTGGAGGAGTTTCTCAAAATCCACAAGTAGACAGTTTAAAATCAGGTATTGATGTTTTGATTGCTACTCCAGGACGTTTATTGGATTTACACAAACAGGGTTTTATTGATTTAGATCATTTACATACTTTAGTTCTTGATGAGGCAGATCAAATGTTAGATATGGGATTTGTAAATGATGTAAAAAAAATTGTAAAATTAACACCCAAAAACAGACAAACTTTATTGTTTTCGGCTACTATGCCAATAGCGATTCGAGAATTAGCTGAAATGTTTCTTCAAGATCCAGAAAAAGTTTCTGTTTCCCCTGTTTCCTCTACTGCAGAAAAGGTCGAACAACGCGTTTATTTTGTGGAGAAAACAGAAAAAAGAAACATGCTTTATCATTTAATCAAAAATGAAAATTTATCAGATGTATTGGTTTTTTCAAGAACCAAACATGGTGCCGATAATGTGGTAAAAGCTTTGAGAAAAAATAATATTGCAGCAGAAGCTATACATGGTGACAAATCTCAAAATGCGCGTCAACGAGTTTTAGAAGCTTTCAAAAATAAAGAAGTGGGGGTTTTGGTAGCAACCGATATAGCAGCAAGAGGAATTGATATTGACCAATTACCATTTGTAATCAACTTTGATTTACCTAATATTCCTGAAACTTATGTTCATAGAATAGGAAGAACGGGAAGAGCAGGAAATGGTGGAATCGCAATTTCATTTTGTGGCAAAGACGAACATCCTTATTGGAAAGACATTATGAAATTGATAAAAGTAGATGTAAAAACAGTTTCTGATCATCCGTATCCATGGCACAGTGGAAGCCCGGAAACAGCACCCGCTAGTTCACAGAAAAATTCAAATAGAAGTGGTGAAGCCAATAAATCAAGAAAGTCATCCAACTCAAAGCAAAATAAAAAACGCTGGTATTAACTTTCTATTTTGCGAACAATCTTATTGATTTTTGCTGATAATTCTTGGACTTTAAAAGGTTTAACAAAAACTTCGTCTATTCCTGACTCTATTGCCTGAAGCTTAATTTCTTCATAGGAGTAAGCTGTTACTGCAAATATTGGATTAGAAATATTAAGTTCTTTTATTTTTTTGGTTAATTCAAAACCAGAGATATCGGGAAGGTTAATATCGGTAAGTATTAAATCGAAAGTGGTATTTTTTAGTATCGCTAATGCATCAGAACCATTCTCAACAATTTCAACATTACAATTCAATTTCATCAAAGATTTTTGGGTAACCAACTGATTGATTTTGTTGTCTTCAATCAATAGAACATTAATGGGTTCTAGTAAAAGTTGATCGGTTTTATTTGAAATCAATTTAGGTTCTTGAGTACTTATTTTAAATTTTATTATAAAAGTAAAAGCACATCCTTTTCCTAAATCGCTTTCAATTTGAATACTACTATTGAACATTTCAATTAAATAATGTACAATCGAAAGTCCTATTCCTGAACCTTGATAGGACATTTTTTTGTTTTTAATTTGCACAAAATTATCGAAAATTATTTTTTGATTTTCAGGTGCAATCCCAATTCCAGTATCTTTAACTTCAAATTTTAAGTAGGAATAATTATCCTCATTTTTAACTGAATTAATTTTTAAAGTTACTTCGCCATCCTTGGTAAACTTTAATGAATTATCTAATAAATTTATCAGTATTTGAGCCAATCTACTACTGTCTCCAATTAAAAATTCTGGAATATTTGGATCTAAATCAAAATTAATTTTGTTATTGTTTTTATTGTAAATAATATTTGAAGAACTAAAAATAGCATCCACTTCTTCAAAAATATTGAATTCATTTTCTTCCAATTTTATAATTCTACTTTCAAACTTATTCAACTGAAGCACATCATTAACCAAAGACAATAAGTAGTTAGATGAAAAAGTAAGTGATTTCATGTAATCGCTCTTGGCCAATTTAGGATTCTCTTCTTTAATAATATTTATTATTCCAACTACTCCGTATAAAGGCGTCCTAAGTTCATGGCTTATTGTAGAAATAAATTGTGACTTCAAAGTAAGCAACTCCTCTGCTTTATCTTTAGCTTTTTTAATTTCTTTATTGGTTTTAACCAAGAACAAATTTGTTTTTTGTTTGAATAAATAGTTTTTATACAAGGATAATAATAGTAACACCAAGATTATTGAAAGTATAAACAATAAAATTGTTATTTTTTTATTTTGATCTATAAGTTCTATTTGTTGGTTTTTTTCAAATTCAATGTGGTTAATTTGTCTTTTATACTCTATTAAAACGGAAGAAATTCCTGATTTGCGTTCGACAGAAGAATGTTCCTCTTCGTACAATTTATCTTTTAATTTGCTGTATTTTTCCATGTAAATAAAGGCACTTGAAAAGTCCTTTTTCTTCTCATACATCTGGGCAATATCGTCATAAACCTCAGCAGCATTACTTTCTAAAAATTCAGTGGTGTTTTCATTGCAAAATTTCAATGCCGTTTTATAGTATTGCTCCGATTTATTAAAATCATTTTTATAAGAAAAATAACCCCCTAAAAGAGAATTATACATAATTTTAGATTCCAAATCATCTTGACCGATAATATATTTTTCAGCTGTTTTTAAATAACCGATTCCCTTATTGTAATCTCCAACTGCAAAATAGGCAGTAGTAATATTTAAATTAGCAAACATAATCATATAATCATCCTTCAATAAATTAATGAAATACAACGCTTTTTTATAGTGATAAATTCCTTTTTTAAAATCTATTCTTTTAAAACAATAGCAATTCGCAATATTGGTATGTAAGGAAGAGATGACAAAATTATTTGAAATTTTATCTACATAAGTCAATCCCTTTTGGTAGAAATAAATGGCTTTTTTATAATCGGAATATTGTTCTAAGTTCAATCCTATTAAATTGTAGGCTCTAGCAGTTTGTTCATTATCATCAATTTTCAAAGCCTTTTCAAGAGCTGATTTGGCCAAGCTTAATGATTTTTCACACTCAAGTTTAGTTAAGTACTCTCCCGATTTTGCGACAATAGCTTTAATCTCTTTTACTTTAGGAGTTTCAGTTTGCGCAAAATGCAATTGCACAATGAAAAGTAAAAACAGGATAAATATATTTTTTTGCATAAAGAAAACTAGTTATAAGTTTACGAATATATAAAACCTAATTCAAATAGTTTAAAATAGCAATTATATATTTAAAAAAAAGAGACCTAAATAGGTCTCTTTAAATTTAATTTCTAATTAATTTTCTATATTTTAATCGCTTAGGTGTTAAGTCACCTCCCAAACGTTTTTTCTTATTTTCCTCATACTCAGAGAAACCACCTTCAAAATAATAAACTTCAGAGTTTCCTTCAAATGCTAAAATATGGGTGCAAATTCTATCCAAGAACCATCTATCGTGGGAAATTACCACTGCACAACCTGCGAAATTTTCAAGTCCTTCTTCCAATGCTCTAAGCGTATTGATATCCAAATCATTGGTAGGCTCATCTAATAGTAATACGTTTCCTTCTTCTTTTAAAGTCATAGCCAAATGCAAACGGTTTCTTTCACCACCAGACAACATGGATACTTTCTTGTTTTGATCGCTACCACCAAAATTGAATCGGCTTAAATAAGCTCGAGAATTCACTTGGCGACCACCCATCATGATCAATTCTTGACCGTCAGCAAAATTTTCCCAAATAGATTTGTTAGGATCAATATTAGAGTGCGATTGATCTACATAGGCAATTTTTACGGTTTCACCAATTTTGAAATCTCCCCCATCTGATTTTTCTTCCCCCATGATCATTTTAAAAATGGTTGATTTACCAGCACCATTTGGCCCAATAATACCCACAATTCCTGCTTGAGGAAGAGTAAAATTTAAATTGTCATATAATAATTTATCACCAAAGGATTTGGCAACACCATTGGCTTCAATAACATTAGTTCCTAATCGAGGACCATTTGGAATATAAATTTCTAAGTTCTCATCCAATTGTTTTTGATCTTCATTTAGTAGTTTGTCGTAATTCTGTAAACGTGCTTTTTGTTTGGTTTGGCGTCCTTTTGATCCTTGTCGCACCCAATCCAATTCTCGTTCCAATGTTTTTCTGCGTTTAGAAGCTACTTTTTCTTCTTGAGCCATTCTAATCGATTTTTGATCCAACCAAGAAGAATAATTTCCTTTCCATGGAATACCTTCACCTCTATCCAATTCTAAAATCCAACCTGCCACATTATCCAAAAAATAACGGTCGTGAGTAACTGCAATTACAGTTCCGGAATATTGAGCTAAATGTTGTTCTAACCAAAGCACGCTTTCCGCATCCAAGTGATTCGTAGGTTCATCTAATAATAAAACATCAGGTTGTTTTAAAAGTAATCTACACAAAGCCACACGACGTCTTTCTCCTCCTGATAAATTCTTGATTGGAGTATCCCCTTCTGGAGTTCTTAGCGCATCCATTGCAATCTCTAATTTAGTATCGATTTCCCAAGCCCCAAGCGCATCAATTTTATCTTGTAAATCCGCTTGACGATCCATCAATTGCTGCATTTTATCGGCATCTTCATATACTTCTGGCAAACCAAAGCTATCGTTAATTTTGTTGAATTCATCTAAAACGGCCATGGTTTCCGCAACTCCTTCTTTTACGATTTCAATCACGGTTTTGGTGTCGTCTAGAATTGGTTCTTGCTCTAAATAACCAACCGTATATCCTGGTTGAAATACCACATCCCCTTGATAATTTTTATCAACACCTGCAATAATTCTTAATAATGAAGATTTTCCCGAACCGTTAAGTCCAAGAATTCCGATTTTAGCTCCATAGAAGAAACTTAAATAGATGTTTTTTAATACCTGCTTATCACTGCTTGAGTAGGTTTTACTCAATTTTTGCATTGAAAATATTACTTTCTTATCGTCTGACATTATATCTAATTTAGTATTATATTATTTTTATTTTTTTAAATTCTACCTTTTAATGCATTAAAAACCCATGCATTAGCAAGAAAACCAACTCCAACAGCCACGAACCCCCAACCTGAGATTTCACTGTATTTAAAAATTCCCATTCCTATTAACAACAAACCCATAACAAGCATGAGTAAAGTTGCCCAGCCTAAAACAGTATTTTTATTCATTCCCATAACTGAAATTTAAAAATTTGAATGGCAAATATCGTTAAAATAGTTTTTATTTCAAATGGAATTGTGAGAGTAAAAATTTTAGCGAATTAATTAAAAATTCCAACTAACATTTCTTTCAATAATTCGTGCTGTGGTAATGAATTGGCACCTACTCCTTTGCTTTTCACATCAATATCCCTAAGAAGGGTAACTATTTTACTTACTTTTTTCATTGGATAATTTCTTAAGGCGACATCATAATCTTTGAGAAAGAACGGATTTACCTTCAGGAGTGCAGCTACATTCTTTGGGTTTTTATCTTTTAAACCATGGTATTGTAGCAATTGAACAAAGAAACTAAATAACATTCCCGTTGTCATTACCAAAGGATGATCTTTGGGATTTTCTGAAAAATACTGAGCTATTTTGTAGGATTTAAGTTGGTTCTTTTCTCCAATTGCTTTTCGTAATTCGAAAATATTATAATCCTTACTAAAACCAATATTCTCTTCTATATCGCTAGCAGAGATGGTAGTCCCTACTGGTAAAATAATCTGTAGCTTTTCCAACTCATTGTTGATCTTTTCCAAATTGGTTCCTAAAAATTCCACCAACATTGCCGAAGCTTTAGGTTCAATGGAGTATTTTTTAGCTTGTAAAACTCGGGTGATCCATTGGCCAACTTGATTTTCATACAATTTCTTACTTTCAAAAACCAATCCTGTTTTCTCAAAAAGTTTGGTGACTTTTTTACGCTTGTCAAGAGTTTTGTATTTATAACATAGCACCAATACAGTGGTCAGCATTGGGTCAGAAGCATAACTTTCAAATTTGTCAATTGACTTGGCTAAATCCTGAGCTTCTTTTACTATGATTACTTGTCTTTCAGCCATCATAGGATATCGTTTTGCAGCTGAAACTATATCATCAACAGAAACATCCCGTCCGTAAAGTACGGTTCGATTAAAACCTTTTTCCTCTTCCGTAAGCAAA
>Ga0007787_10000546_pt1 | contig 11785 bp, 8 predicted proteins | sample LauGreFa1BDMLBSN_2_FD_59500 | JGI IMG/M metagenome (GOLD analysis project Ga0007787, IMG submission 59500) | Freshwater lake microbial communities from Lake Michigan, USA - Fa13.BD.MLB.SN | ecosystem: Environmental > Aquatic > Freshwater > Lake | place: Lake Michigan, USA | collected 2013-09-23 | reverse complement strand
AAATTTAATTGGATCAGTCAAATCATAAAACATTGAAATAGTTGTAATGATTTTAGCCTTTTTATTTTTAAAAGATTTCCCAACTAATTCTTTATTAAAAAAAAATGGATAAGTTATTATATCCTTCCTATAATATTTCTTTAATTTTTTTATTGTTGGATCAATACCAATTAATATAAAAGATGAATTAAAATTATTTAAATAAGTTCCATCATTGCTTCCAATATCTAAAATAATGTCTCCTTTTTTAATATTAATAATTTTTTTTAATCTTAATGATTTTAAATATAGATGACTTACCATATGCGGATTTAATGATGACATGTAGCCATAATTAAGACCGTACATTAAATCCATATCAAACGATCTGTCTAACTGTAGTAGCTTACATTTACTGCAAAGAACTAGAGAAAGATTACCTTGTGGTATCGAGATGTTTTTTTTATTAGGAAAAACTCCAGTATAGTATTGATTGCCTAGAGAACCTACTTTTTCAATTAAACTGCTTAAACATACTCTGCATTTGCTAATTTTCATTAATTATAATAAATAAATATTTAGTTTATAAAAAATCATTAATTATAGTTACGACAGTAATTAAAATAAGTTTTCTTTAACTAATAATAAAGTCTAAATATATTTAGTTTAAAATTTTAAAACAAATTAATTTATTGCTAAAATATTAATAATAATAATAAGCTAAAATATTAATAATAATAATAAGTTATTAGTATCTTAAATTATTTATAGTAGTGATTTATTATTATAAATATTAACTATGTTTATTTCTAAAAAGAGTCAATTTAAAAAAGATTTATTATTTAAATCAAAAAAGTATACAGCAATATAAATTAATTATTAATAATTAAATTTAGAAATATTTTGATATTTGTATATAAACATTCAAAAAATATTGATTGATTCAATAATAACAAAAAAAATGTATGAGCGGCGTTTATAAAGTATTTCTATTAATAGGTTTTATATTATTAGAAATAAAACTTATCAAATCTAAATTAAAAAAAATAATTAATTTTTTTGAAAATATAAATTTAATTAATTTTTTATTTTCAAAAACTAAAAATAATATATTCAAAAATAACGATATCAATCATTTTTTAAATAAAAATATTAAAAATAATAAAACAATTAATAACTCACAAAAAAAAAAAATTTTAGTTGAATTATTATTAGCTCACCATTCTGAACCAATGATTATCAATATTCTAATTGCTAAAGACCTAATGAAAATCTACGACGCTGAAATTGTCGGATTAGTTAATCAAGATGATATATTAACTATAAAAATTGCAGAAAGCTTCGGTATAAAAAAATTTATTTATAAAGATAAAATAAATTTTTACACAAGATTAAATTATTTTTTTAAGGCAATAAGTAAAATCGATCTAAAATATCCACATAAAGTAAAATATATAAAAATTAATAAACACGACGAAGTGGGAAAAGCAGCGTATGAACATTATCTTAGATACCACGATTGTGAAATTAATAAGATAAATATTCTATTGTTAATAAATTGTTTGGCAAAAGCATTAGAAGCTAATAATTTTTCTAATAAAATTTTTTTTAAAAACTACATAATATTTGTTATTGGCGAAACTCAATTTATACCAAACAAATTATATTTTAATAAAAGTCTATTACTTAAAACACCTATTTATACTTGGACAGGAAGTGCGGCTACAAACTATATTGGAAGATTATATAAAAACTACAAAGATAGAAACTCAAGTAAAAGAAAGATATCAAAAATCAATGCTAAGTTACTTCTTAATATTCTTGGAAAAAAAAGAAATATTTTAAAAATCATAAAACAAAAGAAAGGACTAGAAGAAATTGGCAAAGAAACTGTCTGGTCAAACAGAAAACCATCGCAAGAAATTAAATTTTATTCAAGAGCAGAATTTTGTAAATATTTTAATTTTGAAGACGGTAAAAAAAATGTATTAATCCTTCCTCATGCAATGGCTGATAATGTGTTTAACAATGAATGGAACATATTTAATACATCTTACGATTGGTTTTTAAAAACATGCAAGTCAATTAAGAATTTAGATGAAGTAAACTGGCTAATAAAACCTCATCCTTATGAATATAAATTTAATACTATAAAAGCCGAAAATGTATTTAATTATGCGATCAGGCAACCCAAGGAAAATATCAAATTTTTAAAAGAGGGAATTCATATAAATAATATTTACAAGTATGTAGATGCGGTACTAACTTGCAATGGGAGCGCTGGATTTGAATATACAAGTCTAGGAATACCAACTATAACCACTGCTGATTCAGATTATAGTAATTTTGGGTTTACAATTGCTCCTAAAAATAAAAAAAAATATTTTTCAATTTTAAAAAATATATCAAAAATTAGAAAACTCAATAATATAAATAAATTAAAAGCTCAAACTTACTGGGTTTCAACTTTATCTTTAATTTATAATTCCCATAATTTTTGTCCTAGAATAAAACAACATGGGTTTTTTAAAAAAAAATTATTTTTTAAGCTTTTAGCCAATAAAAATAAAAATTCTAAAAAAAATAATTTTTCAAAAGATATTACATTTCAATTAAATAATAATAATAGACATTCGATAAACTACGAGTTCACAAAAAAAAATAAAAAATATAATTTTTGCCTAAATGACGCAGGTTAATATTAATTCAATTGTTTTAATTTTTTATTTTTTACTTCGTAAATTTTATCACAATTTTGTAATACAATTTTTTTATGTGTTGAAATAATTATTGTTTTGTAATTTTTAAATTTTTTGATCAGATTAATAAATTTTAATTCAGATTTTTTATCTAAAGCACTAGTTGGTTCATCTAAAATAAATATATCGTTATCGAAATACAACATTCGGGCTAAGCCTATTCTTTGTAATTGTCCAATCGAAAAATTTTTTCCATGTTCCTTAATAACATAATTCAAATTATTTTTAAATTTAGATCTAATAAACTTACAATTTGCAAGATGGAGAGATCTTTTCACTTTATTAACGTTTATTCTTGGGTCTCCAAATGCAACATTATTTTTGATTGTGTCATTGATTAAAATATTTTCTTGTCCAAGAAACCCTAATAAACTTTGAAATGCATTTAAATTATTTTTTTGAATTTCATTATTATCTAAAATTATCTTGCCGTAATTTGGTTCAATTAAACCCATGATAATTTTTAAAAGAGTTGATTTGCCGGATCCGCTTTCTCCAATGATACCAATCATTTGATTTTTTTTTATTTCCATATTCAAATTCTTAAAAACCAAATTCCTATTATTATTATATTTAAATGAGATATTATTTAATTTTATTGATCTTTTAAAATCAAGTTTGCGATCAAAAGTACTGTCATTAATAAAATCTGAATATTTTGAATTATGTTCGTTAATTTTTTTTTGTATTATATTAAAAGAATATTTAAAATTTTTTATTTTAATAAGATTTGCGGCTACGTTATTGACTAATGGCAGAATTCTATAGGCAGCAATTAAATATATAATTATTAAAGGTAAATTTTTAGTTAAATTACCTGTATTAGCAAAAACAATAATTGCTATAGCTGAAAAAAATAAAATAAAAATTTCGAAAAATTGTTTCGTAGTTGTTTTAAAAAAGACCGCTAGTAATCGTGAATTGCTATACTTGTATAAAATTGATAAGTACTTATTTAAGTATATTTTTTTAAGTTTTCTTAAAATTATTTCAATAAAATTTCTATTTAATTCAATAATTTGGAGATTTAATTGACTTGAATATAAATTTGCTGATTTTCCAATCTCCTCAGAACTCTTAAAAAAAAAAAATCTAAAAAAAATAATTATAAAAATAAAAAAAGTAGAAATTATAGCTGTCTGAAGAAATGAAATAGAAAATAAAAAAAAAATTAAAAGTACTAATAAAATTAATTCTGAAAAAAATCTTAAATAACTACCAACATACAAGGAATACCCAATAATAGATTCTCTTAAATCCTTAATTAAATCATTACTATTAATTCCATAAAATTTTAACAAATTTTTTCTGAGATATAAATCTAAAATTTTTTTGGATATTTGAATTTCTAAATATTTATCAAAAGAAAAATTTAATAAATTTTGTAGGATATTTAAAATATTTCTTAAAAATAATATAATTATAAAAATTATTACAATAGTCTTATAATCAAAAGTTCGTAAAACTGTAAAAAAAATTTCTGGTACATACTTGACATAAATTATATTACTTAAATTAATTGCATCAAAGTTAAAAATTACTGGTAATACTAAAATTATCGAAATCGAGTCAATAAGAAATAAAACTATTGAAAAAGTTATAGAAAATAAAAAAAATAATTTAAATTTCAGCGTCTGTTTTCTAAAAAAATTTAAACTAATATTTTTATTTTCCATAGAAATTAAAAATATCAATAACTTTAATTTTAAGTTTTTTAATCTTAGGCAACATCTTTCTAAACTTAGTGTGCTTTACTAAGAATATTATAGCTTTATAATCTATCAATGAATTGATTTCCTTATTTATTTTAAAATACCTAAAATTATTTAAATTCACATTTGGATCAAAAGCCTCGGCTTTTTTAAATGTATTTTTAATTTTCTTAAATATTTTAATTGACAGGGAGTTTCTTGCATCAGAAGTATCTTTTTTATATGTGATGCCAGCAATTAAAATTTTTTTTTTTTCTAATCCTTTTAACTTTTTTTTTATATATCTACATACAAAATCTACCATTTTATCGTTAGTTTTTCGGCCAGATAGAGTAACTTCTGCTTGAAAACCATTTTTTTTCCCAATATAGGACAAGTAATATGGGTCAACAGGTAAACAATGTCCGCCAACTAAGCCTGGTCTGAATTTTAAGAAATTCCATTTAGTTTTAGCTAACTTATAAACTTCATTAAAGTCCAAACCCATTTTATCGCTTAAAATCAATGCTTCATTGATAAATGAAATATTTAAATCTCGCTGTGTATTTTCAAGTAATTTTGACATTTCAGCATTTTTTATATTCTTGGTGAAATATAATTTTTTTGAAATTAATTTATATATTTTTATAATTTTTATTTTATCTTCATTATTTATTGAATTAAAAGCGACAACTTTATTTATTTTGTCAATTGCATGACTCTTATCTCCAGGATTAACTCTCTCTGAACTATAGCCAATTGTAAAATCATTTTTACTTTTTTTTTTGGCTAATATTGGCAAACAGATATCTTCTGTTGTTCCTGGATAAACTGTAGACTCTAAAAATACTATATCTTTATTTTTTAGATACTTAGAAATAATCTTAAATGCATTTATTACATATTTTAAATCTGGTAATTTTTTAATATTTATAGGAGTGGGGACTGTAACAATATAAAAATTACAATTCTTTATTTTCTTTTCATTTGCTGTGATTAAAGATTTTTTTTTTAGAATTAAATCTTTTTTTGAAAATTCATAATTAAAATCTATTCTTTTATTCAATGATCTAACTCTATGGACATTCTTATCAAAACCAATAGTTTTATAATATTTTGAAATATTTAAAAAAACAGGTAGCCCAACATACCCTAAGCCTATTACACACGGGAGTAGTTTATTTTTTTCCATTTTAATTTAAATTCTATAAACTTAATATGTTATTCTTTTGTGACTTTTCAAATTTATTTTTTTTAAAACTTTTATTATTTTGTTTGATGAATGGCCATCTCCATAAATATTTAATGAATTATATCTTTTTTTATTAATTTGAAATTTAATAGCTTTTTCTAGTGCCTGAATATCATTTGATTTGACATTAATAACATTATTTCCTTTTTCTCTATCTTTTTGTCTATTGCCAATATCTACGACCGGAGTTCCAATATATGAGCCTTCTCTTATACCAGAAGATGAATTTCCAATTAAACACTGCGTTAAATTCATTAAATGAATATATATCTCAACTGGTAAATTAATTATGAATTTAAAATTTTTTAAATTTTTATTCTTTTCTCTAAATTTTCTAATGTCTGCAGAAATTTTATCTGCTCCTGCATCTGAATTTGGCCACAAAATAATAGAATTTAATTTAAGTTTGCTTAATATATTTAGAATATTTTTAATATTAAAATCTAAAAATGAATATTCAGTAGTTACAGGATGATAAGATACTAAACAAAATCCTTTTTTTAAATCAAATGTATTACCAACTCCATAATTATCGATAAATTTATTTAAATATTTGTAATTAATTTTTTTTTTTAAAACTTTTCTAACTAAATCTATTCTGGGACAACCAACCATAAAAACTCTATTTTTTTCCTCTCCTAATTTAATAATTCTTTTTTTTGCATCCATTGATGCCGGAAAATGTATATCTGCCAATTTAGTTGTTGCATGTCTGATTTTTTCATCAATTGTTCCGGTTACTTCTCCGCCCATTGTGTGTATAAGAGGTATATTCATATATGCGGCTGAAATTGAAGTTGCTAACGTTTCATATCTATCACCAATCGTCAAAACCATATGAGGTTTTAATTTTTTAAATATTTCTGGTATATGCAACATACTTAGAGCTGTAGAACGAACCATGGTACTCAAATTTTCACCTTCAATGTGACTTTCAAGTATATGGTTAATCCTAAAACCATCTCTTTTAATTAAAGCTTCAAGATTACCAAATCTATGTAAAGAAGCAGATGAAAATAATACAATCTGTATTTCAAATATTTTATTTTTTTTACAATTTTCTAAAAAAGACTTAATAGAACTATAATTGGCTCTAGAGCCAATCATTATGCAAATTTTTTTCATGTTATTTGCTTCCATTTCAAAATAGTATTTTTTTTTATATTAGAATTTGATTTTTTATTGATGATATTATAAAAAAATTTAGCTGATATTCCTTTTCCAGTTTTTTTTGTTGTTATATTATCTAAACTAAATTTTTGATTTTTATGTATTGCTTTTTTGGTAACAATATTTTTTTCAAAAATTTTTTTTGTTTTCTTTAAAATATTTAAATCATTTTTATCAACTGGATTTTGAAGGATCTCAGAAATGTTTCGAATTTCATAGCAATAATTTTTAAAATCTTTTGGCTCAAAACTATATTTTGCATCAGAACCGTACATGTCTTTACTAAACGTTATATGTTTTTCTATATAATTTGCGCCTAGAATAACTGATCCAATTGCTGATGCTAAAGAATTGGTATGATCAGAAAAACCTATTTGGTGAGATTGATATTTTTTTTTAAAGTAAGATACTATATTTAATCCTACTTGATTATTTTTTGTTGGATAAAGACTTGTGCACTGCATAATAACAATCTTTTTTTTATTTAAAATTTTTATTGCGTCATCAATTTCTTTTAAATTACTCATTCCAGTTGACAATATTATTTTACAATTCATCTTGGAAATTTCTTTTAAAAGTGGAAAATTTGTTAATTCACCTGAAGGTATTTTAATATATTTTAAATTTAACTTTTTTATAATCTTTAATGCTTCAATGCTAAAGACTGACACAAAAAAATCTATTTTTAATTTATCGCAATGTTTTTTAAGTTGTCGCCACTGTTTAAACGAAAAAGAAGTTCTTTTAAAATAATCGTACCTTTTTTCTTCTTTAAAATGAATCGGATTTGGTGCATTTTTAAACGTCTCATCCTCAGCAATATGTATCTGAAATTTTATTGCATCAGCTCCACAATTTTTTGCAACTGTGCACAAATTTTTTGCATTACCTAATGAACCATCGTGAACAGACCCACCTTCTGCTATAATATAAATATTCATAGAAATTTATTTTATTTGATAATATTTTTTAAACCATTTAATAAATTTTTTAATTCCAGTTTTGTAATTAGTTTTAGATGTAAAATTAGTAATTTTACTAATTTCTCTAGTATTTGACCATGTATCTATAACATCGCCTTTTTGAAGATTTAAATATTTCTTTTTTGCTTTAACTCCAAGATTATTTTCAATTTCTTTTATAAATGAAGATAATTTAACTTTTTTACTATTGCCTATATTTAAGATTCTAAATGGAGCAAAACTATTATTAGGTTTTAATATTTTTAAATTTGAATTATTGGGGATTTTAAATATTGTTTTAAAAATTCCATTAACTATATCATCTATATATGTGAAGTCTCTTTTGTGCTTTCCATTATTAAAGATATTTATTGGTTTATTCTTCAGTATGTTACTAACGAACAAAAACAAAGCCATATCAGGTCTTCCCCACGGACCATAAACTGTAAAAAATCTAAGACCAGTGGTAGGTAATTGATATAAATAACTATAAGAGTGAGCCATCAGTTCATTTGCTCTTTTAGTGGCTGCATAAAGTTGCAGAGGATGATTTACACCCTGATTTTCAGCAAAAGGTAATTTTTTATTCATTCCATATACACTGCTTGTGCTTGCATAAATTAAATGTCTAATTTTAAATTCCTTTGACATGTGTAAAATATTAAAAAATCCTACTAAATTATTATCAATATAAGCATAAGGATTTTTCAAACTATATCTGACTCCCGCTTGAGCAGCTAAATTTACAACGTGGGTTATTTTTTCTTTTAAAAAAATTTTACGCATTCTTTTTTTTGATGAAATATCAACTTTATAAAAAATAAAATTTTTATTTTTTAAATTTCTTATTTCTTTTAATCTGTTAATTTTTAATTTTTTATCGTAATAGTCATTTATATTATCTACCCCAACAACTGAAAAATTTTTTTTTAACAATTTGTATGCTAAACTAAAACCTATAAACCCAGCAACACCAGTAATTAAAATTTTTGTTTTCAACATTTAAATTAATTTTTTCACAATATTTAAGTCTTCTAAATCATCAATATCAAATGATGATTTTTTATCCATAATGAAGGGAATAACTTTCTTGCCAAATAAATTATTTTTAACTTTACTATAGTTAAAAATATATATGGCAGCTCCATTTCTTGCAAAATAATTTTTAATTTTCTGTCTTCTAATAATTTTTTTATCGAACTGCAAAAAATTATTTTTTTTTATTGTCATTAATTTTTGAGGAGTAAAATGATGAGGAACTTTAATGCAGCTTACTAAGCTGTCAGCATTTTTATGTTGTATTAATTTAATTAAAGCGTTATCAATATGGAAATGATTTCTAAGTGGAGAAGTTGGTTGTAATACAATCACAAATTTAGGTGAATAATTTTCCTTTTTTTTTAAATATCTTAATAAATGCTTTACACAATCGATAGTTTTTGAATTATCTAAAGAAATTCGTTTGGGTCTCATAATAGTAGAGATTTTAAATTTTTTTGAGAATTTTAGAATTTTTTTAGAATCAGAGCTTACATAAATCCTATCAATTATTTTAGATTTTAAAGACTCTTCAATTGTGTATTGAATTAATTTTTTACCTTTCAAACTTATAAAATTTTTATTCTTTATCTCTTTTGACCCGCTTCTAGCTGGTATAATTGCTAATACTGACATGGATATATTATGTATTTGTATTTTTTTAATATCTTACTTATTCTTTTAATTCACTTTAATCGATAAATTATTTAAAAAGAGTCTATTAAATATTTAAATAATATGAAGAATGTTGCAATAATAGAGGCGAATTTTGGAATATGAGGTTATTTGTCAGGATTAAAAAACAATACAAAAACTGTATTAATTTGTAATTTATCCGATGTAAAATTTAAAGTATTATATGGTAAATTTAAAAAAAATTTAGATATCTCCAAAATTGGAAAAGTGCTATCTAAAAAAAAATATATTATTTGCTAAACTATTCCTAAAATTCAATAAAAAGCAATCAAATATAATTTGAAAAAATATTTTTTTGAAAAACTACTCTACTTTCGCTTATAAATACAGCAAAATTAATAAAAATTCTAAAAATTTTAGCAAAAGTCTAAATTAATTATTAATTATAATAAAAAAATGATTTATTTAGATAAAATAATTATCTTGATTGACGTTCAAAGTAAATATTAAATTTAGTTAATAACTTTGAAAAAAATTGATGATTATAAGGATATTGTTAATGCATTTACTGTGAAAAATTAATTTCTAAAATATAATATTAGTTAAAAAAATTAATAAAATTATTAATTGATTTTTCAATTTTTTCTTCTTCAAATTTCCTAGAAATAATTTCTAATGAAACAGTGCCTTCATAAGAAATTTTTCTTAGAGTATCTAAAAAATGTAAGTTATACCTCTTCGGATTAATAAAAAAATTGTTGTAAGGTTCAGAAATTTGTACATTGTTTATTAAATTTAAATTGTCAATAAATATATTTATATTGAATCTTGAGTTAAAAAAAATTCCACTATCAAAATTAATTCTAACAAATTGATTATTAAAAAATTTTACTATTTTACAGGTTTGATTAAATTTAAAAAGATAATCCGAATTATATATTTTGGGTATTGTTTCTATGCAAAAGATAATTTTATTTTCTTCTAATAATGGAATTATTTTTTCTATAAATTTTGTAAATACGTAATCAGCATTTTTTTTGCTATTACTTTTTTTATTTCTGAATTCTGCAGAACCAAAAATAATTTTATTGCAGTGATAAATTTTACATATATTTATAATTTTTTTAATATGATCTATAATTTTTTTTTCATTTGTAAAAAAGTCATTCAATAAATTAAGATTTTTTTTATAAAAAATTCCTTGTATTGCATTAATTTTTAATTTTTTATTTTTTAATAAATTATAGATTCTTTTAGACTCCGTTTCAGAATAATGCCAATTTTCTGTGACATTTAATGGGGCAATATCTAATCCATAAATAGCTTTATTATATTTAAGTATAATATTCAGTAACTGTTCAAAATTTTTCTTATCAGAACATAAATTTGATATGTATAAATTATTCATTTTAAAATGCTAATTTATTCACTATCATGAAAAATAGAATTTAAATAATTTGATTTTTTTTATTTGAATTATATTGCATTTGATATTTATTTTTAATCATATTCTCAAATTGTGAAAAAGAAAAATATCTTTTTGCAGTTAGATATCCTCTTATTTTAATTTTGTTATTTTTTTTAATATTTTTTTTTAATAAAATGCAGTGATTTACTATTTCGTCCAAATTTTTACCAACTAAGCAATTGTAGTTTTTTTTTAGCTCGGGAGAACCATTTAAGTTTGCTTGATGTGTAATTACTAGTGTTCGGTTCGATAAAGCGGTTAAAATTCTTATTCTTGAACCTAAGTCAATATCATTACAAACAACAAGAGCATCAACTTTATTTAATTCTGCGTTAAATTTAATATCAACATGTCCTAAAAACTTAAATACACCAAGCAATTTTATCTTAATTTTTAGATCTGATGATAAATTCTCATAAAATTTTCCAAAAACTAAAATTTCTATATTATCTTTTCCTAATTTTATAATTAATTTTGGAACAATAAAATTAACTAAATTTTTAAAGGAGTTTTTAGTTACAGTACCTTTAAGATGCCCAACATGGGCTAAGATTATTTTTTTATTAATTTTTATTTTTTTATAAATTTTCTCCTGCTCTAGTGGAGTTCGAAAATATTCGCAATTTAAATCATATTTTGCATGATGAAAACTGAAGCATCCTAAGTGTTGAAAATTTTTTGTTAATTTTTCAATTTTTTTTTTTATTTTGTAAAGTACTATTATATCAATTAATAGATATCTTAATAAAAATTTGATAGAATGAATTAAATTACCTAAATTTATATTTTTTATAATTTCATTCTTTCTGTATTTTAATGGAAGGTATATT
>Ga0007787_10000544_pt1 | contig 11806 bp, 29 predicted proteins | sample LauGreFa1BDMLBSN_2_FD_59500 | JGI IMG/M metagenome (GOLD analysis project Ga0007787, IMG submission 59500) | Freshwater lake microbial communities from Lake Michigan, USA - Fa13.BD.MLB.SN | ecosystem: Environmental > Aquatic > Freshwater > Lake | place: Lake Michigan, USA | collected 2013-09-23 | reverse complement strand
TAGAAGCCGTCCGATTATAGTAGAAACAGTAGATGAAATTCCTAAAGGTTCTATGTGGGATGGAGAAAACTTTACCCCTCCTACGGAGTAATTTTATGACTAATCCTTGGCAAGAATGGAAAAAGAAAAACGCAGAACGTCAAGCTTCTGGTGTTGTCCGTCCATGGGATGTGTTTAATCCAGACACAGAATACGCCGATGATCCAACAGCATTAGACAGATGGAATATCTGTAAAGATTGTCCAGAATTAATGGCGACAACCGGCCAATGTAAAAAGTGCGGATGTTTTATGAAGCTAAAGGTAAAGCTTAAGGAAGCTACTTGTCCATTAGATAAATGGTAATTATTTTTTAATTAGTTCGCTAGGTATAATCCAAAGTTTGCAAATAGCGTTTGGTTCTATTTTCCCAGCAACTATTTCACACCCTTGACCACCCATAAAAAATACACAGTTAGAACAAATTAACCCTTCTTTAATAAAAGGATTCTTTGAAGCAGGTGCATAATGAGCACCATTTCCCTTGGCTGTTTGATCAAACTTTCCATGTTCTTCAACGCATGATTCGTATTGTTCATACATCATTTTTTGACGAGGATTTAATTTTGATTCAGGATCATCTGGATCTTCTTCGTCCTCTGGCTCTTCTTCTGGAGTTTCTTCCTCTGGCATTTCTTCATCATCTGAAGATTTAAATTCTGATAACCAATAGTTGCGCATTATTTTTTGTATCCTTTAACTACTCCATCGGCGATGGCAGCTAGTCTACAGTATCCGTTATCTTCAACTTTTCCAGCTGCAATTTTACAAACACCATCTCCTTGATAAAAAGCGCAATTACCACACTTAACACCAATTGTTAGATTATCATTTTCTGTACCAGGTACATAACCAACCCAAATACCATTGCCATCGCCGTTGGAAAGTTTTCCATATTTAGAAACAATAGTCAACATTGCGTTAACATATTCTTGTTCTGCTGCTGGCATTTTTTTTTCTAATTGCTCCAGAAAAGAAGCTAACCAATATTCTTCCATTATTTGTTTCCTTTTGATCCTAATATGTACCCTAAATAAAACATCACTATCATGCTTGTCCACATGACAATGATAACCTGCATTACGCTACTAGTTCCTGCTTTTTAGGAATACATCCTCTTTGGCAATAAGCTGATCCTTCATGCTCCCATATAATACCCTTAACAAGACTTCTGTTGCAACTAGGACAAGTAAAATTAACACCCTTCATACCCATATATTTTATAGCTTTGCCAGGTAATTCTATTTTAATTTCTTTTTGACTATTTGAAATATTCTTCTTTGCTGGTTTTTTACCGGCCATGATGCCCCCTGTTTAGAGATAAGTAGATTACTATTAATCTATGAGCTTTATAAACTTTATCCTATTTATAGTAAACTTGATTAAGAATTGGCACACCTATTGGCTACTGTTTACTAACCCTAGTTCTCTTATAATTAAGTAAGGATTTTAAAATGGCAACAAATAAAGAAGTTCAAGAACTAAGGGCTATAATTAGATCTGCAGCAAAAGAAAGATCTTTTGAACTTAGTGGAGATTTAGAGAGTTTCGGCATAACGACAATAAAAGCACCGCCTCCAAAAACTACAAGATTTAGAGGAAATATAACACGCTCTCGGTAAAACTAGATTCACCAGAGGAAAAGGTGGTGAATGGGATTTCTTTGATCGACTTTATCCGCAAGAACAGAAAAGGCTAAAAAGCTTCTGGATGACTGGTGATAAAGGGCACTATATAGACGAATTAGAGACATTAACTAGACCGGGATCTAGTATACCATTTGCTAGAAGCACAGATGAAGCGGCAGATAAATTTGTAAAAATGACGTCTCAAATGGATGCGTTAGACGTTTTTGCCAAAACAGGAAGAATACCTTCGTCAACAAAACACGGAAGCGCTGGAAATTTTTACTCTTTGTTACAATCAATTATTCAATCAAGTGATCAATTTGACCAAGATTTAATAGAAAAAGGATTTGATGTAGAAGAATTTTTATCTAATCCAAAAGGAACTTCTCGACTTGTCCACGGAAGAAATTATCTAGAAAAAATTAGTAGTACTTTAAGTGATGAAGAGTTACATTATAAAGAAATGTACGAAGCAGAGATTGCTTCTCAAGCACCAGATGTGCCACAAGTAGAACCGTCTATGACTGCAGCAGAAAGAAAACAAGCTGCCATAGAAAGAGGAAAGAAAAAAACATCTCCTCCTATGACTGCAGAAGAGAGAAGACAGGCTGCAATAGATAGAGGTGCAAAAAAGAGTGGTAAAAAAACATCAAAAAACCCTGTTATAAAAAATTCTCCTCCACTAGGTTTTGATGACGATTATTTAACAGATGATTATCTAGCTTCTCTTGATGAACCTATGTCTGGTAGTCCTCCAGTAATTGATGATGATTACTGGAATTCTTTTGGTGAAACTTTTGAGACTAAAGTGACAAGACATGAGCCATCTTCTGTAATAGGAGAAGCTGTAGAAGAAGTTGGAGAAAGACTTGAACCTGTAGCTAGAGAAGTAGCAGAAACTGTAGCAAAAAAACCAATGTCTCCTTTGGAGCAAAGAGTTAAAGCTGCGGTTATTCAAGCTGTTGACTTAGCAGCAGATATATCTAGCGATATGTCTAAGAGTAGATCTACCTTAAAAACCGTTAGGGGAGAAGTTGGTGCCGTAGGAGAAATGTTGCTTTCAAGCCAAACGGCACAAAATGTTATTAGTAGTATGGAAAAAGCTAGAGGTGTTGTTTCTGGGTTGAGTAGAAATAAAAAAATTGGCTATACATTAGGTGGTTTAGGTACCATTGGAGCCGTTACTAATAGAAGTAGAGATAAAAGAAGGAGATAATCATGGAAGCTATGATTAGATCTAGTGGTTTAAAAAAACAAGGCTTGCTAGAACCAGGTATTGCAAGTACAAGAAATCAATTACGAGATTCTGTTAATAAACACAAGATATTACCTGCGCACTTAAAAAAGCTAGGGGTAAGAACACCGGGATTAAGACAAGCCGTTGTTCCAGTTAGGGGATTAAAACCACGTGCCCCACAATCTGTTTCGGCTAGAGCACAAGCAAGAGCTAACTTCTCATTTAATGACCTTGGATTTAATAGAAATCCCAACTATAACCCATATACATAATAAATAAACCGTGCAATTTAAGATCTATCTAAAAAAAAGATCTGTAATTTTTATTTAACTATTCTTCTTCTTGAATATAGCAATGGAATGGTGAGCCCGTATAAGGGTCATTTTTTGCTGCAATGCTAATTGCTTTAAGGGCAACTTTCTTTGCTTGAGCTGGTGTAAGAGTCTTATTAGAGACCAGTGCTTGTAATGCGCCTAATGCGTAAGGACTTCCAGTGCCCATAGCATATATTCCAGTAGCATCAGCTGTCCAGGAATAATCTCCATCAACTATGTATATAGAACCATTTACAGAAACCATAACGGTAGAACCATGTTCTGCTAAGTGGGAAGATGTTTCTTTTTCTGTAGGAACAGCATAACCTTGTTTTTCAAAACAATCTCTAAGAGCAGGAACAAATTTAGATGTTATAAATTGATCTAATTTTTTTCCTTTTAAAGATGTAGTAAATTGTGGTGGTTGAAAGACATGATGCAGTATGTTAATTGCGCGCATATCTCCAGCAGCACCTAAAAGATATTTACCGTTTAAAGCTACTTTTCCTGTTCCCTCTCTAAGGGTAATTACTTGAGAGGCAAAACCCCCGTCGTCCATTGCTGATATTCTAGAATCAGAGCAGACGAGAGAGTATCCATCCCCTTGAATTCCTATAATAGTGGTCATATTACCCTCTTAACAGTGTTTTAACTGATACAAGTGTACACCAATAAAACAAAATTAACAAGGAAAAATTATATAATAGGAGCAATTGTTTTAATGATAAATTTTAAAGAAGGCCAAAGTATTGTTGCGATTTGTTTGATAATTGAGAGCATGTGTTCCTTTAAATAGATATCTTATTTAAAAATAGAATAAAATATCAATTTAAAGTTAATTAGCTTTTATTATTTTGTCAACTTTTTCAAGGGCAAAAATCTTTTTAAGTCTTTTTTTGCATGCATGAACTGGAGGATCATAAATACCGATCTCAGTAACAACAGACACTAAACAACTAGAGCACTGCCACTTAGAAGGACCTTGTATAAGCTCTTTCTGCTTCTTTTCTTTTGGAGTGGCCACTCTGATCATTCTCCTAGCAGAAGGCTGTTCAGAGGGCTTGAGAAGCTGCTCGGAGGACACGGTGCAGTTAGGGCATAAGAGAGGCTTTCTGCCCCTAACTCTTTCCCGCTTCCAATTTTTGGAACATTTAATGCAAGTAAGTTTTTCTTTCATAAGTCCTTCATTCTACGATGTTTTATATCTTACAAGAAAAGATAGTAATAATCAAGAATGAAAAAGTAAAATCATTGGAGCGGATAGAGGGAATCGAACCCTCACGAGCAGGTCGGAAGCATGCCAGTCTACCATTAACTTATATCCGCATAGGATATAAGTATATCAGGCAATTGGCTATACCACAAGTTAAAAGTCGGGGTCGGTAAACGCAAGTTGACTAAGCGTTGGCATCGTCTATCGTCCCGCCTAAGCAACTGAAAGGTTCATCAACTCTTATTGTTTACCGACCCCTAGCCAACTGAGGATAGAAGTCAGTTGGAATTCTTTTTGATTTTATTACGAAGCTCTTTTAACTCAGCTTCGTAAGTTCTAGACCATTTTAGATGATGATCTCGTTCAGCTTGACAATATTGCAATTGTGATTGCAAACGTTCAATCTCATTGGCTGCATCAAGCATGAGCTTTGCCAAATCAACATCTTTTAAGGGCGTGAAGTCCAATAATCGGGAGACAATTTCATTAGACATTGCGCATATCTTTCCAATTGTCTAACGCTTCATCAAACCCGTGTTGACCACCAGTATCGGCAAGAGCGTCTCCAAGTTTACGTAAGCGTTCAATCTCATCGGCTGCTTCTAAACAAATCGGCAACTGACCTAAATATTTTTTACGTAATTGAATTACAATGTCATCAGTCATATTAATCTACTTTAATAATCTCTACAGTGTCAGTATCTAAATTAGAAAATTGATACTCTCTGTGGCTATTTGCTGACCATTCAGCCATTCTTAGAGTTGGCCATATATTTAAAGTATAAATTTTGTCTTTTAGCTGTGGCCAAAGATTAGGGTCCATGCCTTGAGAAGACTTATACTTTTTCTCGTCTAATTTAGCTATTACTTTGTAAGGCATTAATCGTTCTTTCTTATGGCTGTTGGTCTTGCGGCAGCTTTGATAACATCTGTAAAAAACTCTTGTAAAGTAATATTTTGTGTTTTGGTAGCTAATAATATTAGATCAAATTGTTCATTGGTAAACTTTACGGTGCAAATTTTTTTACCAGAAGTTGTTCTAAAAACAACTTTTTGTTTTTTATTAAAAAATCTTTTTATCATTTTTTATACGAGCAGCTACAACAGCATTCCAGTTCATAATTAAGAATCTAAATCAGCAGTAAGCAAAAAACCAGGGCCGTTAGCTTCTGGATCGCTAGAGGGGATAAGAACTTGGCCATCAGTAAAAATGATAGCCATTGGAACATCGCCATAATAACGTTCCCAGTAAAGATCTTTTAATTCAGAAGACTTAAGAGGTCTTATAGAATGTATAGTTTTTCCTATAAAAGTTCCAAATTGTTTATCTATAAAGTTTTGAAGAGAAATATTTGGATCTTTTTCTAAAGAATTTTCATTCATTAATAATTTCCTTTTGCGGGCATCTATCACAATGCCAAAGTTTATAAGAAGTATTTTGAGAATTGTCTTTTAAATTTGTTCTGAGATACATGATCTCTCCATGATTTGGAAGATATCCAACTTTGCAATTGTTGCATTGGTAGCTAAAATCGTTTTTAGGTAAATCAAGAGCTCTTAAATAAGCTGCTTTCATTTCTTCATGATCCATCAACAACCCCCCATTCATATTCAATCATTTCACAAGCTTGTCTGCATTTAGGGCATTTTCCTGATCCATACTGATAATACATAGTATGAGAAGGAATATCGCCACAAAGACATCTAAGTATTACCTCAGAACCCCACTGCCGAATAAGTGCTTGTTTTGCAGAAGCTGAAATAGTAATACGTAAAATAGGATCAGTCATGCTTGTGCTTGTTTTTCCAAATATCAGACTTATATTTAGAATATGACTTCCAATTACCTTTTGATTCGTCTAAGTGACGCTCAAGTTTTTGAAGAGCGTTGTGAAGAACTGGCCATTTAACCTTGAGCTCTCGGACCATGTGTTCGTGATGCTCTGGATGATTTCCTTTGTCAGAAAGAGCCTTATATATATCATCTATAATGAGCTTAAGATCATAAGAAAATGAATTAGTAGATGGATTTATAGGAGTATAAACAGATGTTTTTGTAGAAGTAGAAGTGTAAGGATTGGAAGTTATGGTAGTAGGATAAGGTTTTACTGTTTGAACAGAAGACTTATTTTCAATAGCAGTAGCTATTCTGTTAAGAGCAGTAGCTACGCTAAGAATTGCATTAGTTAATGATTTCATTGAATTCTCCATTTTTGATTCTTTGTTGAAAAGATAATCCCCAATTGTACCATAAACAATCTGGACAATCATTTTGACAAGAGTTAGCATGTATTTCAGGTGGAGGACCAAGTTGAACTGCTTGAGAAGCTTCAGTCTGAATGTAAGGATAAAATTCTTTAAGAAGTTTAATAGCTTGTTTTTTTCTCACAAAATAATTAATACCTTGCTATTTGCGATAACCTTTGAACTTCAGCTTGAAGGTTTTCTAGTTGAGTTTCAAGGTAACCTATATGAGTCATCAAAAGACCAATTCTATTTACAGACAAATTCATAAGAGTTCTTGCTATTGAAGAATCTATGTCTTGTTTTGTTAATTGATTTTCAATTTCAGTAATTACATTTTGAATTTTAGCTTGAAGCAATGAGTCCATAATTGTGTCCTTTTTAAAATTAAGATATTATATTATATCAAAAAGAAAACAAATTGGATTCATTCTTAAATCTAGTCATAGAAATTGTACAAACTGTTTTTCCAGTCAAACCATCTGTGTCTAAATCTATATGTAGCTCGTTTACCATAAATGGATCTATTTGCTTAGAAAGAAGAAAATTTTTAGTTTCTTCAAGAGTAACAGAATTTTGATTGGGATCATAATTGATATCTTGATAAAAAGATAGCAAAACAGAAGGATCAACAATAATTTGACCGGTTAATTTTTCTATAGGATAATCGGCAAAAGTTGATCCAAGAACATCATAAAGATATCTAAAAACATTAGTGTAGGGAATTTGTACAGAAAAGTCAATACAAGCTTCTGGTTCAATTCTTATAACTTTATCAATAGAATCATGCTCTTGATTTGACTGAAAAAAGTGTTCTAAAGGTTTTGGAAAAGGAATAGGACCAGTAGGATCATAATTTAAAATAGCTTCTTTAGCGGAAGCTTGTATAGATGAATTGATAAGTTGATTCATAATTTTTTCAAAAGAAAGAGAAGGTAAATCTTTAATTTTTACAAATGAATCATCTAAATCAAAACCTCCAACAAGGGAAGGTTCTAAAGTATTTTCTTTGGTGTTTTGGTGATTTGAATTTAACCACTCATTTGAATATATCATGATTTTATTGGCCAAGATTCTATAGGTGTTAGATTTTTATCAAAAAAGTCTTCAAGGGCTTCATGCAAACCGCAGTCTGAACATATCTCAGTTCTATTATCTACCCTTGAAAGGGCTCCTGGATAATCTCCAGGAGTTTGGTTATTGGGAATTTGATTACTATTACAACGAGGACAAATCATAAAACTTCCTTATAAATAAAGGAGCTCTGAGTTTACACCACTAAAACCCAGAGCTCCATAAAGTTATTTAGACTAATAGTTTTAACAAGAATAATCTTGGATTGCGATAATAGTATCGGAGGGAATGATACGGCTAGCAATCTAAACTATGTGATTTTCACTTATTTAGGTGACCTCTTTCGTCTAAACAACAAAAGAAGTATATCACATCATGAAATAAAATCAACTTTTTTGACAAAAAGTTTCTGAAAAAAGAGAACCAAAAACTGAATAAGCTATTTTGTTAATATCTTCTGGATAAGAAACATCTACACTAACTTTATAATTGTTTTTTTGGTATTGTTTATTATTGTTCGATTTGTACTTGTGTCTGTACTTGTTCTTCTTTTTGCTCAATTTGATAATCCTTAGAGTAAATAATTTTGGAATCTTTACTAAGTTTAAATAAAACTTCAGAAGAATAAACATTTCTTATATTATTATTGAAATATTTACCGTGAGATTCTGAAGTAGTAAACTCTTCATAAACATGAGGTGGAACATCGTAGTATGCCCACACAGATCCACTGGCAAAAGTGATTATTAAAGTTGAAGATTTTTCAATTTGAGCGTGGACTATAAATGAACTGTCTAAAAAGTAATGGTTTTTCATATTGCGGAACGAGGAGGATTCGAACCTCCGAGGGTTTTAAGACCCTGACGGTTTAGCAAACCGTTGCTTTCGGCCACTCAGCCACCGTTCCAAGCGAATGCGTCGGGAAATTTGTCATCTATGTATCTCAGAGCCTATCAGTGAGACAGGGACAGAGACAGCAATGCAGCACGCATTCTGTTCAATAGGGTAATAGGTCTCCTATTGACGTTCTTTTTTTATGATAAATCTTCGTTTGTAAAAGTATCAACTTGAATTTTTACATCAGAAGAATTAAATATATTAGTATTTACATTAGCCATTTCATGAGCTACGATGGTAGCAATATCATCAGCTTGTTCGTCATCAAAAGCTTCAAATTCATTGATAAGTATTGTTATAACAGCTGCATATTTTGGCATAAAAAAAAGTCCCTTTACAAAATAAATAATGGTGAGAGAAATAGGATTCGAACCTACTCAGCTAGTAGCAACTGGGTTACAGCCAGCCCCGACTCTCCAACTTCGGCGTTCTCTCTAAGCGCCCCCGGCATGATTCGAACATGCGACCTGCGGATTAGAAGTCCGATGCTCTGTCCAGCTGAGCTACAGGGGCTGGTTTTCAGGATCTTGATAATTGTATCTCTTTTTTGTCTCTTCATCTATAAACAAATTGACTTCAAGAACAAAATCATTATTCCTAACTTGGTAAACAAATCCGTTCACCCAGTAAGCAGATTCTACTATGTAGCCAGGTCTTTTATCAAACATATTAACTTCGGCAAAAGATCCATCTTCTAACATTTTGTATCTTAATATTCCCAAAGGAATAGAAGACCAAAAGTAATTTTTTGGATCATTTATATCAGCTTTTGGATCAACTAAAGCCATTCCATGAGAATAGCAAAACAGGTTGGCCATATTCTGAATCAAAGCAATAGGATAAGACTTTGATGAATAAATAAACCATTTCTTATGGAGCTGAAGATCTTTTAGCAAATAAAAAGAAGACTCTTCGTTATAGGAAGGATCTTGATTTTTTATTACATTTAAAGTATTCACCAGCTCCATAAGAAATCTACAATTCTTTAATAGGTTGAATCAGAAAGAAGAAGCTTAACATAGAGCATTTTAGATTCAACAGCAGTTAAGAATCTAACAGCTCCCATTCTCCATTTATTTTGTTTAATCTTATATTCTACAAGTTCTTCTGTAGAATTAGACTGTGTAAGTTCAATAATTTTTATTTTGTCTTTAGCGCGCTGAGAAGAAAGCTGAAATTCAACATCTTTTCTAATTACTCGCAGCTGAAAAAGCCAAAGTTCTAAGTTATTGTCTAAAATAGCTTTATCTTCAGAAGAAGATTCATTCTTGACATCTTTAAGTACTAAATCGTTAAAAGAAGAAAGTTGAGTTTCAGTAAGTTCTTGGAAAGAAGTTTCTGACCAAAGGTCTGTTGATTGATTCATTATGATTATTTTTCCTTGGTTACAAAGTTATAAGCTGATTTAATGTCTGAATGGAATTGATCTGCATAAGAATCGGAATTCTTTAGCACATACAATGGAGAATAAGAGGGCAATATAGGCCAGTTTCCTAACCAAGTTATATTTCCTCTATAGTCTTTTAGTTTTATATTTGTACCCAATAATGAAACTAACGGCAAAGAACCAAGAGTAAATATTAACTTGGGATTAAGTAGTTGTATTTCATTATGTAAAAATGGAGAACAATTAAAAACTTCTTGATTAGTATATTTTCTTTTAACTGGACATCTGTTTAAATAAGTCAAACAAACATCTGAAGATTTAAATCCAGCTTCTTTTAAAGATGACAAAAAAAGATTAACTGAATCTTGATCTAAAGAAGGATTTTCTGCAATAAACAAAACACTAGGATCCTTTACATTCCATTTAGGAAGTTCTGGATTAGTGCCAGATAAAGAGCATTTCCTACAATTAATTACTACTGTATGAAGATCTTTAATTGAAGAAGATGCTTTTCGTGAAAGAATGTCTACTCTTAAATCTTGATATATTGAAGAAATAGACGATTCCGGAAGTACATTCTTAAGATGAGAATATAAGTCCTCAAGCATCTGTGTCTCTCCTAACCCTAAATAGTTTGTAGGAACCATAGGGTTAGGAGAAGACGACAAAGCTTCTTCAATTAGCTTGTTTAGTTCTTCTTCGCTAAATTCAAGCTGCATCTAAAACTAGAACTGGTTAGGAACAGAAGAGTTAGAAGAAGATTCAGAAGAACCTGAAGACGAAGCTGATGAGTCAGAAGACTTAGTGTAAGTAGAAGCTGCATAAGAAACAGACTCTGCTACAATAACAATCTTTGAACGGTTTGAATTGTCCTGTTGCCAACGCTCTTGAACAAGTCTTCCAATAAGCTGAATAGGAGAACCCTTCTTTAGCTTTCCAGAAGTAATTTGAGAATGAAGGAACTTTGCATTTGTGGAAGCAAAATCACTACCATCTTTGAGGTAGTATACAATATCAAAGTAGCCAGAGTTGTTCTGACTGCCTTTTTCTGATCCAGCATAATCAACTGCTAATCTAAACTTAGCAATCTTGTCATTGATGATTTCTGGATCGGATACTACTCCGCCAGAAATTGTTACTACGTTTTTTGCGTCTAACATTTAGTTATCTCCAATATTTAGTTTATTTATTCTTGTGTTTTGTTTTCTATAATATCAGTAAAAGTCTGAATTATTTCAGACAAATACTCTGTACAATATAGTATAGAATTTTTAGGACCAATTTCGATAGAAAGGTGCTGATAAAGAGTGACAAAAAGATTAAATATTCCTGATTTAAGATCAGCAACATAATCAGTAGAAACTGATTCGTCAATTTTTTTTACAAAAGATAAATTATCTTGATCAGCCATTTGAAGTCCTTCGAGAAAGAACAGCGTCTATCATTTCGCCAACAAGTTTAGTGTCTCGATAACCTTTGTCAAAAAGAACTGAAATAATAGGCTTTGGATTTAAATGATTAAAAGTAATCAATTGTAAATTAAATACATCATTTAAAGTATAAATCCTATAGTTATTTAAATCTCTCTTTGGTTGTGGATATTTCTTGCTTTTTTCTCTGTTGGCAACAGTCAATGTAGAAACATTTAAAATTTGAGCAACTTCAGAACGAGTGAAAGTTGGTTCTGTCATTTTAGTTTTTGCCATTTTAATACCTTTTTAATAGCTTGCTGAACTTTATACAAGTATATATTAGTAATATATGGCTGTCAAGT
>Ga0007787_10000543_pt1 | contig 11820 bp, 7 predicted proteins | sample LauGreFa1BDMLBSN_2_FD_59500 | JGI IMG/M metagenome (GOLD analysis project Ga0007787, IMG submission 59500) | Freshwater lake microbial communities from Lake Michigan, USA - Fa13.BD.MLB.SN | ecosystem: Environmental > Aquatic > Freshwater > Lake | place: Lake Michigan, USA | collected 2013-09-23 | reverse complement strand
GTGCAATAGATTGTACTGCACCTACAGGTAACGGTACTGCTAGAGTTTTATTTAGACATTCTAAATTTATTCCTCTTGCATCAGATCAATTAAACGGTAAGCAACAGTCAATATATCTTAATGAAAATGTATCTGACCTGGTTACTCTATCTTCTACATTGATTAGTTTTAATACAGGACAAACTCTTCAAGCTAGTCCAACGTTAACATTTATACCTGCATTAAGTAACCCAGCAAACCCTAACTTTGTTGATTATTCAAGAAATGTAAAAACTTCATTTGATACATTTGATCAATACTTATTAGGAAAGCAATCGTGTGGATCTTATTTATTCATATCAGCAGATGATCATGAAATGATTCAGGTAGATGGAGATTCTGTATTATCTAGTAAGGTTATACAATTTGGAAGTCAAAATTCCATAAACATTCCGATGGTATTCCAATATAGAATGACTGATTACTTTGGAACAGGTTCTGGTTCTACTGGAGGTTTAGGAAACATTGCTGGCGATTCTACTGGTGCAATTACTAATTTAACATATGCAAAGAAGATTGGATTTGATATTTGGCCAAATGCTGATAATGTTTATCAATATGACATTGAAGTATTTGCGAAATATAAATCTGACAATCTTAACGTAGACGTATTCCCATCTGTATCCGTTACAAAAGGACTTGGTGATTTGGAAAAAGTTATATCTCAACTTAGACCAAGTGTAGTAGAAACTAAGGTTAATAAAACCGTTAAGTCCGGTGGAGTTATTCAAGATGGTTTAACTAGAGGATCTAGACTACAAGATTTCTAATTAAGTTTGTTATCTGGTTTTTCGCTAATAGTTTAGTGAATAAATAAAAAAAGTGAAAATTAGATGGCAGAGCCTTTATTTGATAAAGCTTCGTATAGTTTAGTACGTACCAATCCAAAATTAACAGGGAATGTAAAACTCGTCTCAAATGGCGCAGATTTATATCTTGAGTCTTTTAGTGCAAATGATCAACTGTCATCTTCTAAATTTAAGGCATTTAAGATAGATGGCACTAGTACTTACGATCATGATGTTTTTAGATTTTTTAAGAATGGGACATTTCCTGCCGAGCTTGCATATCAAGTATTTCAAGAATTTCGTGACACTTCAGTTTTAGCTGAATATGGTGGGCAGTATGAAATGTTTTATTCATACGGTGCAAGATCAGTTTCATCCGAATCATACACAGAAGATTTAGGATTACTTGCACCTATTTGGCTTAATGAACAAATACCAAATTACTTTGTAGTATTTAGGTTAGATAATCCATCTGCTGTAAATAATTATGGAGCAGCTAATCAAAACGATGGCGAAACATTAGCACAAACCTCAGAAAAGTTTACACAATTTGTTTTAGAAAATTGTACGGCTATTAAGACGTTTGATTTAACCGAAACATCAACATTAGGATCGTATCTTAGAAGATATAGATCACAAGATGCATTTCCAAAGGCGCCCTTAACAGTAAGTTGGAGACAAGATGAGCCTATTACCTGGAATGGAATATCATATTTTAATGGTGGGTTTACCTCATCTGGTAGTTTTTCGTATACTGACCTTATTACAAAGGATGCATCAATAGTTCAAAATGAATATTACATAACACAAGGGTTTCAGAGAAACGGCGTATTATTAGCAAACCTAATTAATTTGGAGTTTTTATTTAGTGATACCGATGCTGATGATTATTCTATCAATAGATATTTTGGTTTATATGTAAACGAAATAGAAGAAGGGACATTTAAGATATCCGGTACAGGGTTTTACGAAAGTACAGAGAAAACACAGTTACCTAAAATAACCACTATTGAACAGATATCTCAATATCTTAATACTCCATTTAACATTACAAATGATAGAGGAGTTATGCTATATTTGGATCCTCAGTCGGTTAATACTGTTACAGGTTTACCTACTCCGTCAAGAGTTAAAGAAGTTGAATCTATTTTTTATGTTAAAGATAAAAATGATCAATTTCATACCGTCAAGAAAGGTTCTACATGGGGAGCAAATCAAATAAGATTGTTTGATAAGAAAATTGATATATCACGTTTAACTGGGTATGATGATCCTGATACTTTTGCAAATGCAGAAATAATTAGTAGATTGGGAAAAGCAACATCATACTTAAAAGTGATAGGTGAATTTCCTAATGGCTCTTCAATAACATTTTATGATGGCAATAATCAAATTGGGCAGGTATCGGCTAACGTTTCTTTAACGGCTGGGCCTGGTACATCTTTTGAAAGTTTCTTTAATCCAACAGGTACTCCTGCTGAAATTGCATCTGCAATCAATAAAGCAATAACATTTGGTATTAACCCAGAGTTTAGATATTTTGATTCTTCTATTAATGATTCAACCGTTTATCTGCAGTCAAGATTTGGTGGTAGCAGATTTAATAGACTAAAATTTGAAGTTTCATGGATTGAATATCCAGAACTTATAGATTCATTAATTACCTATCCTCAAACATCAGAGACTAATACTAATGCATTCTTTGTTGGTGGAAATGATACAAAAAATTCATTACTTAAAGTTACTGCTGGGGATCAAGACCGATTTATAAAAGGGGACTATGTTAAGACTAAAGCCGGCTTTACACTTATATCTGATTGGGTTCCTTACCTAGATGAACCTATATTTAGTGGATCTGGCCTACAAACCGGTTACACTGGAGTTAATGACTATGTTATTATTACTTTGGATAGTGATCAAATAGAAGTTAGTAGATCAGGACAGGTAGCATTATATTCGGACTTTTCACCATCTTTTGGTAGATTCTCTTTCTTTCCAATACGTGATTTTGATTTTGATTTTTATGATGATACTTATAGTCAGTTAGGGGAGTTGAATTATGAGATCTCTAGATATAATCAAGGAACTGAACCTATCACTGGTGTTACTGGACTTACTGGTGTTACTGGGTCTTCTTTTGATTATTATGGTGTAAGTGATTGGCCAGACATAAGAAGCTTTTATTCTGATGGTGGTTTTTCCAACTTAATTGGTCTTCTTAGGGGGTCAGATCCTGATATTAATACTGATGTTGATATAACATCTGAATATCAAAGGCTTGAAGAAAACTATCTTAAAGAACAAGCGGTTGCATCAAGAATAATACCTTACATTAATAAGTGGTGTTGGTACACGGATGGTACTGATGTTAGAAATAATCCTTATCGCTTAGATGTTAATCTTGCATTTGGTGCTAACAATTTTGCGCCATCACAATGGGAAACCGGAAGATCTCCGGTAGGTTTTAGCCATGAGTGGTATTACTTATGTGAATTCCCTTCTTATTTCACTAATGATGCAATTAAGTCTTCATGGAGTTACTTTGATCAAGCACCAACCGATAGTACAGATACTACAGTAGGTACATTCCAAAGAGTTGATAGAAATTTCTTTAATGAATATTTTATAGCAGATAGATTTGTGAATGGCAATAACATTAATTTAATAGATAGGCAGTTACGATATGGTAGATTTTCAGGTGGTGATAAATTAAACTTTGCCGAGACGTTCTTAAGAGGTGTTAGAATTATAGCAAAAACAAAATCATCAGGAGATGAGAAGGCTAACTTTAATTCTACTAAGTTATCTTATATTAAAGATGGTTCATTTAACGATTATAGATTTTCTGTCATGGTGGTTCCTAATGAACCCGGAAAGCCTAAAAAGCAAATTAAGTTTATTAAAAATACAAAGTGGAAGACTATAGTAATGTTGATCTTTGTATCTTTTGAAAACCAATGTTTAAATCCTGGCGGTAAATCAATTGACAGAACTTCATTATATTCATTAAACAGTTCGATTCAAACATTAACAGATTGTACACCTATCGGAAATAATACATTTGAAAATTCAATAATGCAAGGTGCTTTAAACTTCAATGCATCTTCATTTACACCGGCAGTTGGTCAATTCTTGGTACAGGGTGCTTCTGATATTTTAGGTAATGCTCCAAGATTTATTAGAGATATAACGATAGGCTCAAGTGGTCAATATAATCCAATTGAATTTACTATTGATGGTGACCTTTATAGAATAGAAGGTATTTCACGAGTACTGTCTGACAGCCAATTTTATGCATCAACTATACTTAAAAATGGATTATCAATTTCATTACCATCCCCAGTGCCTTCATCTGCTAAACTTAAATCTGCTTCATATACAGTTGTAGGTGGCGGCTTTAATGGGTATTTAAGTACCTTTGGTAGTCTTAGTTTTGCAAATATTATTAATGATGTTAATCTAGGTAATCCAGATATTATTTATGAAACTATAGATAAAGATGGAAACACGGTATTAGCAAGTGACGGTAGTCTTGCTCAAACATTTTCTATACAGTTAAGACCACAAGATGATATCTTAAAATCTGTTTATGTAGGTATATTACCTGATGGAAATAAACCAACAACATTTAACCTTGTTGATATTATTGGTTATGATTTATCACTATTAGAAAAACCTAATGTTACTCCAATTGCAAGACATTCTGGGTGGTTTAAACCTTTGGCTAAAGATATAGTATTTTTTAGAGACCCTTATGCAAACATAGATTTTTCAAATGGGTATTACACAGGTACGACAGGAAATACTGGTTTAACAGGAACCACTGCAACAACATCAACAGGCAATCCTATTCCTGATGAAGTTTATAAGTGGAAAGTTTTTAATCTATGTAGATATTCAAATTCTCAATTTTATAGCGCGCATGAATCATTTGGTATTCTTAAGAACTACTTTTATCATAAAGTAAATCAAGAAGACCCATCAACTGTTCTTGAATTATCCACGAGTAGTGCATTCCTAAGTCTATATCCACTTATTAATGAAGTTGGTATTGACTATAGAGATTATTACATCTTTTCTTCTAACTGGGAGCCTGGATATTTCATAAAGAGTATTGATAAGACAAAGATACAAAGTGTAATTGGTACTGCATCAATGTTAGAGAAAAAGTCTTTCTTTGGATCGAAGTATTTGAAGGTTCCACAGCAAATAACTCTTGAAACTTTTATGCCTTCTGAGTATTTTCCAGATGCTGTAAAGGATCCTAGCTTAGTAGATGGTACATTTATGTATAATGAAACTACACCTTATGTTCAGTTTTATCTATTCATACAAAAAAGATTGACAGAATACTTATTTAATTACATAAAGCCTCAGTTTGAAAAGTATGTAAATCTTAACTTTGGTTTTGGCGATACCGCTACTCTTGATGATGATGTTAATACTTATATTCAATTAAACATATTAAGTTTATATAAAGTTGGTAATATAGATTTTTATGTAGGATCTTCTAGAGAAAAGAAAGGATCAACATATGTAACAGCCGAGTTAACGAATACGGAAAAAGCATCTGCTGGTTTAAGTATTAATCAAAATGTATCATCAAAGATACTTAATACAAACCCATTTGATTTAAGCCTAATATATAACAAAAGGACTGGTTTCTCTGAGTCTTTTGGGTTCAGTGTTACAATAGTTAAAAAATAAAAAGAATAATGCCTATCACTATACAAGAATTAATTCCATCGGATACTATTTCCCAGGCGGTAAATAAGATCAATTTTAACTTTGATCAATTGCTGTTGAACGGAGGTGGTCCTGTTGGTCCAGCCGGTCCGATTGGGCCTACGGGTCCGGTAGGAGGCAGAGGATTGCGTGGTGCTACCTGGTATCATGATCCGGCTATTGCACCAGGAACTGATCCAAACACAATTATTATTGCAACAGTTGAAGAGAATGACTATTACTTACAGGCCAACGGTGATGTTTGGGAATATAACGGTACGGTTTGGATATTAACATCAGTTAACTTAACGGGTCCACAGGGTTCTGCTGGATCTAGTTTTGGTTTTAACTATGCAGGTGGATATCCTGGATCCGGATCTATTAATAATCAAAACGTTGCATATATCGCACCAATGCCAAGCGGAACTAGTTCAGGTGCAATACAAGGAACTAATGAGGCTGTATCTGTTGCTGTATTTGGTGGAGTTGCAACAACTGCAGTTGCTCCTAGTGGTATATCATTTACTAATGCATTCTTAATACCTGATGTAATGGTTAAGTCATTAGATACAAGCGTATTATCTGTATTGGTTCATCAAAAAGATTCTTCTGCCGCTGCTATTAAATTTATGGGCGGAGGCGCTATTGCTGGAGAGAATTACGAACAGACTGTATTTGGCAATCTATCAGACATTAGTTTAGGACCTGATGATGCCCTAAATATAAATGTACCTAAAGCCGCTACATCTCCGCTATCAGTATCTGACCTAATTGGATTCAATGTAAATACCTTGAAGAGAGGGCAGCAATACTATGCAGGTAAGCACATTAATTTTATCTCAGGTGTTGATACTACACCTACCGGATTAGGATCCGAAATATCAGATATTACTTTTACGGTTGGAACTTCAAACACATCTATTCCGGCCAAGTTTGCCGTATCTACTACATTTGGTAGTGCATCGGCTTTATTTGAAATTGGAGGAAACATTACAGTTCCAACATCTGTTACTACCAAAACAGGTACATCTTTAATTGAAGCAAATAATATTGTCAATTGGGGTAATACTATTTTAATGGCATCTGCATCTAATAATAGAATACGAGTTGATGCTACTGGCATTTTATTAAATAGTTCAATTGCTCCTATTACAATTTCAACTACAGGCCAAACAATTGATGTTTCAGCTGGCACTGTACTTAATATGGGAGGGTCTGCGATTAATCTAATTTCACCAGGTGGTGATATTACAATTAATACAAGTAATTCAGGCAATATATACCTAGAACCTGCATCCTCTACCAATTCATTAAGAGTTGATAATACTGCCGCATCTGGTTTATATGGTGCGGTGAAAATTAAAGGTAACCTGGCATGGAGTGCAACGTCATACGGATCTCCTTTTACTACAGGGCATAGACATATTCATATTACTGGAGATGGTATTGCAACTAATCAATCTCCAATTATTGTAAGCAGGGCGTTTGGTGGGGTGGCTGGTGCGCCTTTGATGGCTACATTTAGAAAGAATATTACAGGTACTGCGATAGAAACTGTTGATATTACGACATCCGCTATCGAAATCACCAACACTTCGAGTATTAACGGGTTTATAGGATTTAAGACAACTAATTCTGATTCGTCCAGTAAAGGGGTTAATTTTGGGGTACAGGTTGTTGGTAGAGATAGTGTAACTGGTAACACAGGTACTAAGTTTCATGCCAGAGAAGATATGACAGAGGTTAGTAATAGATTTAGATACACTAGAAAACAAACAAAGGTTAATCCTCTTACTGCTGGTCATTCTGCTAATTACGGTTTTACCATACCTGCATCTGTGATGGACAGTTCCTTTGTAGACGTTTATATAGGATATGAAGGCGGCCCGTACTCGACAATCAATGCTTCAACTGATAGCTTTAGTCTTTTTATACCGGATGGTGTTTATACTGGTCAAAGACTGGCACTCCACATTATAGTATGTCCAACTAGGATATACGATAGTAGTACCCAATATAACTGGCCTAGTACAGGAAATAGTGGAAATATAGGAATTTACATAAATAAATTTGCAGAAGGTACATCGGCACAGATCGGAACTATAACAACTTCATACTGGAATTCTTCACCTCCGATGGCTGGAGAATTCTATGTTGAGTTAATGTGGGTGGGTACTAATTATACAACCGCATATAACAACCAATTCGGTACTACTATTTATAATACTGAACGCGGTTGGGTTATAACAAATCTACTTAGTCCTACTATTGGTGGTGCCAGTGCAACTAATACCGAGGCACAGATGGAGGCACAGGTTGATCTTTATTAAAATAAAAAAACATGAATAAAGAAGAAAGAATTGAACTTAAAGAATTTGTAGATCGTTATAAAGAAATTGAAACATCTATTGATTTAATGCAAAAGAGTATTGAAAGTTTAGCAAAAAAGAGAGATGATCTCTTTGACGAACTTGATACCTTAAAACAAAAAGAAGAAAAGTTTATGAATGCTCTTATAGAAAAGTACGGAGCATCGGAGGTTACTCCTTATAAGCTTTTACAAATTTACGAAGAATGTATATGATAAATGTTATAACTATATTAAAAAAGGTATGGGATTTTATAACGGATCCTAAAAACACACGTCTCTTGTTATTTGCAGGAATTGCAATTCTTATTATTTTATTATTAAGACAATGCGAAGCAACTAAAGAAGCAAAGAATGAAATCACCAGAATTGAAAATAATTACCTAGCAGAAAAAGATACTGTTAGAAATTATAAAGATAAGTGGGGTAATTCTGTTGCTGATGTTAGAGCATTAACATTAACTCTTGATGAGGCTAGGAAGGAATTAGAGTTTGAAAAAAGTAAACCACCAGTAACTGTTATTAAGTGGAAGACTAAGATAGAAGAGAGAATCGTTAATGTACCGGTTGTAGTTAAAGATACTGTGCTAGGTGAATTTAATTCTATAGCCACAGTTTCATCAACTGCAAATTGGGGAAAGAGCTCACGATCAATTAATGTTGGTCTTCCTTATAAAGCAGAAGGTGATTCTCTAAAGTTTGGAAATGCAACAATAGATCTTAAACAAAATATTTGGTTAACTGCTTCAATTGTAAGAGATAAGAAAACTAAAGAAGTTTTTGTAAATCTTGCAACGGATTATCCTGGAACTACTTTTAATGAAGCAAAAGGAATCGTAATAGATCCTAAGTCACCAGGAATGCTAGATATTAAATATAGCAGTAGAAAAACGGTAGGCATCGGTTTACATTTAGGTTACGGAATCGGTGTATCTGGGTTTTCACCATACGTTGGGATAGGGCTAAACTATACTCCTAAATTCCTTCAGTGGTAAATAAATAGAACAAATGGAATCATCTAAGTTTATACAATTATCTGATAGTATCCTTGTTGAGTATGTATATACCGACCAGGCAAATCCTACTACTTTTAATACGGCTACTTATCCTATTGAGATAATGAGGGATGGGTATACAGGTGGTTCATACTTTTTTAATACTGATACTGTTGCTGCCACAATGGGTAACTATAGAGACATCTCTGCAATACCTATTAATGCTGCAAAGAATCAGTATGTTTATCTTGATACCAGTATAGGAGTTCCCTATAATGATTATGACCCGGAACTAACTCCTACATCTCAGCTTTTACAAACTTTTTCTCCTAACTTAAATGTTCAGTATGATAGAGTAAGAGTTCATTTTGTAGCAGGTTTTTCATTTGAAGGCTTTGACGGTATCATATTTGATGTAGCTACTCAGAACAGAAATGGTAAGGATATTGTATTATCATCAATAAATTTTCTTAAGACGGATACTCCGGTATTTAATCCGGATCCTCTTTTGATTGCAGATAAGCTTTATTCAACATATATTGAGTGGAGAGTGCCTTCTCTCTATTATATGAGTGATACTTTTAATCCTAATGTACCTAACGGGTTAGGCTATAAGTTAACTGAAGGTGTCGGCTTTGTAACCAGTCCTACCATTACAATCAGGGCTCTGGGTATTCTTACTACACAGACTGTTAATGCATATAGCTTTTATGAAATAAAAGAGATCAATGCATACACTATACTTAATAGAGACATATATGATTATCTTTATGCAAGTGTAGTTGAATCAGCGGTGGGAGATTACTTTGAGTTAACAGGTTTGGTAACAGGTTCTAGCCTTTCTAATCTCATTGCTGAACTTAATTCAGCAGGTGGAAACTATGTAGTATTTCATGAGATTACATTGAGCGAGCAAATCGGAAATACTTATATACAGACTGGAAATCAAATAGTTTCGCAAACCACAGATTTTGATGATCCTATTCTTTATAGACCAATTGTTCTTAATAGTGGTATAGCAGTATCATTTGCTATAAACTATGTATTAAGACTTTACAATAGGGCAGATAACTCACAAATCATTAAAAATGCAAGGCTCACTTCATTTGATGTTAAAAAGTACGGAAGACGATTAATGAAAATAAATCTTGGAACCGTTCCTACTGTTGCAAATGTAGTTAATCAAATTGCACCAGACGACGGAAGAAACATAATCGTTTCTACTGGTACTTCAGGTAATCGTGCAAACACAACTGAACAAATAACAGAGAAGCTTGTGGTAAAGACAAAATATGTTACTACATTTAGAGATAGGGTAAATATTAAAGCAGCTATATCACCTGCGAAAATACAAAACATTACTGAATAAGATGGCAATTGATACCGAAATACCACTATCAGAAAAGGAAACTAAAGTTTATAAAAGATTCTTAAATCTTTCAGTAAACGAAGAACCTAAGCCACAGGGCGAAGGTACTATTAGGATATCACCATTTGATGACTACTTTATCTTTACTATATTTGATGAAGTAGATGGTACTAATACACCTATTGATTTGAGTAACGTTGGAACTATATACATGGTATTCATTGGAGAAAACGATGAGATAAGAATTCCTAATTATACCAATGTTGAAAATGTTGATATGTCAACAGGACAGGTTCTTTTTAGAATTGATAGCGATGCTGCAAAAAAGATACTTGCATTAGATAACAGAAACTTTTACATATCTACAATGATGACTGACTCTAGCGGTCAGTCTGACGAATCCGTTTTATATACAGGTACATTTCTTTCATTTAGTGAAGAACCTAAAGTATCACTAAGTGCTCAATTAGAAGAAGCAAGACTTCAATACTCTAGGGAGATTGCGTCTTTACAAGAACAGGTTGAAAAACAAAACGCTGATATAAGAGCTAAAGAACAGTTAATAAACGAGCAAACTGTTGTGATTAATTCTTTAAAAGAAAGTAATCAAAACCTATCAAATGAAGTTGCAATACTAAGTGAGCAATTATCATCATCAAGAGCTGAGGAATTATTGGCTGAAGCTAAAGCTGCACAAGCTGCAGAAGAATTGGCTAAATTAAATAGACAACAACAAAATGCAAAAACATCGGGTATTTCAGGCATTGCTCCAGCATCAGGTACTGATGGCATTAGAAAAACATTCTTTACTCAGGCTGCCGAACAGTTAAGAAAAAATATTCCAGGTGTTAATCAGGTAACTTTTGTTAGCGGTACTAGTGGCCTACGTGGTGTAAGTGGTGAAAACGGAATAACTAACGCATTATAAGATATGATACTTAGCGCAAGAAATAATCAATTCAGATTTTCATTTCCTAGAAATTTTATTCCACCTGAGGTTGCAGATAAGTATAGACCTTACTTTAACCGCATGCCTGGTGGTATTATTAAGGAACCTATTGATTATTGGAATTATGGTATTCAATCTATAAATTTACCTGGCCCTTCATATAGTCCAACAGAGCAACAAAATTATCCAGGTTATACTAGAGGTTATAGATCAAGCTTACCTGAACAGGAATTATACGACAGTGAGTTTAAAGTGACTATGCAGGCATTTGATGGCTGGATTAATTATTGGATGGCTATAGATACATTTAACTATTATTATAGACTTCCTGGTAAATATTCCCATGTACCTGAAGGTAACGGTATACAGATTCTAGATGGTGAAGGAAACATTCTTGTTACTGTGTCTCTCAGACAAATGGTGTGGATAAGTATTAGCGACCTGGATCTTAACTTTTCAAGTAATACAATTGAGTTTCAAACATTTGACTTAGTATTCCACCACAACTTTATAGACTTTAAAGTAAATCTGGTCTAAAATATATAATAAAATAAAGAACGCATGAAAACCTTTAAAGACTTTCTTAC
>Ga0007787_10000542_pt1 | contig 11830 bp, 15 predicted proteins | sample LauGreFa1BDMLBSN_2_FD_59500 | JGI IMG/M metagenome (GOLD analysis project Ga0007787, IMG submission 59500) | Freshwater lake microbial communities from Lake Michigan, USA - Fa13.BD.MLB.SN | ecosystem: Environmental > Aquatic > Freshwater > Lake | place: Lake Michigan, USA | collected 2013-09-23 | reverse complement strand
CTTTTGTGTCTGTGGAGAGAGACTTCATGACGACACCAGTCATAACGATCTGCACAAACACGAGCGCTAGACTCAGTAGGGTCGGGAAGACAAAGAGTGTCAAAGCGACGTGGGGAATGCGCGCAAGGGACCAAACAAGCCTTAGTGCTCGGCGCATAGGCGAAAAAACCTCCCCGGTTGTAGTATTGGCAGCCGCTAACGCCTGCCAGCAACAGAAGTGCCCAAGTCCATCCCTACAACCACGACGAACTTAGGCTCTCCAGGTGTTATGAGTTTGATCGAGCGCAACGTGCGTTAGCTCGCCCAGCTTGGCTAAATGATGGCGGCTTCCTTAGGCTACCTGCGCGACAAAAGGGCCCCCGAGAGCAGTTCGAGTGCGGCGGGCGCCACTCCCTCGATTATTGCCCGCGAAAGGCTCGGTCGAGCAGTGTGCGGCAAGATGCTCGAAGCAAGCCCAGGCTCCATCTTGTCGGCCAACTCTCCGCGCACCTCCCGATGACCCACTACTCGCTGCCGGAGCAGGAAGCCTACACCGAAAGCTACCGCACAGAATGCGAAGGGGTGTCGGTGGAACTGGACTGCGGGATGCACTGCATCGCGCGCATGCCGAAATGTCCCCTTCATCCTGTCAGATGCCTCTGCGAATGCCCCACGCACTTCATGCTGCAGTGCCTGGATCTTCTCGCCGAGCGCCGCCTTGGTGCTCTCGATATCGTTCCGCAGCTTCGATGCTGCTTCTACGTAAACGTCTGTCCCCGTATCCACTGTGCGTCCTCACGTAATGACTCCAGAACCTGGTCGGGAAAAACTCTGATACTTCGACTCTTCTTTGCCACCAGCTGCAAGAGAACCACGCTACTGAGGGCACAGACGAAAGCAAGCGCTGCAAAAGCTGCCCAGGGCTGCAGCCAGGGGAACCACGCGACAAGGAGTAAGGCCGCCGAAACTGCCAGGAGAGCAGCAGAGAGTGCTGTCGCTATCGCGGCAGCGATAGAATAACCGAAAACTTCACGGAGGCGCTTGGCGTCCTCTCGCACCTCCACTTTTGCGAGGGCAAATTCCTGCCGCAGCAGCTTCTGCGTATCCTCGAGGATATCCCTCAACAAGGGAGTAACGTGCTCGTCGAGCTCACCGCGAAGTTCATCGAGCATTTAGGCCCTCCTTCGTCGAGTTGCTAGTGCCCCGAGCAGGTATCCTGCGCCGCACGAGGCTAGCATGGCAGGCAGCGGGTAGCGTTCGACTAGGCCCCTAAGTTCATCAGGGACGCGAAAAATCTCTCCAGGCGCCTCAGTCGGGGGATGGCCCCCCGATGTCTCCGCTCTTTGAGCGGTCGCTCTCTCGCGCAGGACAGCACGCACCCTCCTCGCTCCTGCTCCGACCGCACGAACTGCCTGCTCAACACGTTGTGCTATCCGCTGCTCAATTGGGTCCGAGGCTACGCGAGTAGTCTCCTGCCCCTCGGCACATTCCGTTTTTCTCTGTTCATCCTTCTGGGTCTCCTGCGGTGTCGATCCATCCGTCATTTTGCCCTCCTAATCCCTGATTGTTGGCCCGGCTATGTAAGAATTCGAACGAAGAGTATCCCGGAGCGAAGAGAGCCAGCATGAGGGGAGTTAGTCATGTCTGTTGGTCGGGAGTAGGCGTCCCGTCCGCAGCCGCGATTCCCCGCCTGACATGAGCGCGATTAGCCGATGCCTAGCGGCAGGCAGCCGCTAGCGTCTACCTCTGGCGGTAGCGGTGGATGATAGGGACGGCTCGCTCTATAGCAGTCTCATGTTCGGGATCGTCCGGACCAAGCAATCCGGCCAGAAGTAGGAGGCTCTCGGCGAAGTTAAGAGAGTGAACATCTTTGCTCTCCTCGAAGAGCGAGACTATTCGGCGCGCCAACACGACCGCCTCACTCCTCTTTCCCGCTGCGTCGAGCGCTTCAGCGAGCTGTATCATGAGCTTCACCCTCACGAGCTGCCGCCCACACCCTTCATTGCGGTCCAGCTCTTCAATCTGCCGGGAGAGCACGCGCACCGCTGTTTCCGGATCTGACTGCACAATCGCAAGCCGGGCTTGTGCGAGCGACAGTCGCTCTCGAATACCTTCGTCGAAAGGAGGTGGAATTGATTCGAGACGACTAACGACGTCGAGAATAAGCTCCCGAGCTGCTTCTGGGTCAAAAGCTGCGCTCACTATCGCTTTGCTGGCGAGAATAGCAGCTTCTCCCAGCACCCGCTCGGCACCCGTTAGCTGCTGTACCTCTCTCAGCAGTTCGTCGAGACGAGCAAGAGCACCCTCTGCATCATCGTTAAAGGCGAGCTCCTCATCCACTCGCGACAGCAGTGCGTACATCGGGCCTGCGCTTTGCTTAATGCCAGATACCGCCGAACGCAACGCAACAATCTCTTCTTCCATGTGCCGCACGATATACTCGTTCATGAGAATCGCTGCGCATTCCAGCGCTCGCTCCGAGCTTCCACTCTGCCGAGCAGCTTCGAATGTCTCACGCAGCACGATCTCGGCTTGCTCGAAACTCTTCATCTCGATAAGCGTCTCTCCCACCGATTGGGCGACTTGCAGGGCCAAGTCGGAGCTCGCCCCGCATCTCGCATCTGCGCGAAGCTCGTGCAGGAGATGCCGTCGGAGATCAAGGGCTTCGTCAAAGTGACCGGCTTTGTGGGCAACTTCCGCGATAAAGAGCCGCAACATCCTGCATGCGTCGTCGCTGCCCTCTGGAGCCTGTCGATACACCGAGAGGGCTTCCCGAGCGATATGCACCGCTTGAGAGAAGTGGCCTGCATCCATAAATGCACTCGCCGACAGCGTGAGGACTCTGGAAAGCTCAGGACGCTCCGCAGGCTCTGCCCGAGCACACTCGGAAAACACTTCGCTCATGAGAGTTCCGTAACGCAGGACCGAACTCTCATCATCTCCGCGCCGCAGGGCTACTAAGCCCAGGTCGAGCTTGGCGCGGATTGCCAGGGGGGAGCTTGACGCGCCTCTGCCTACTAGTTCAACAGCTAACTGCAGACACGCTTCAGCCTCTGGCAGCCTGCCTAGTTCGCAGAGCAGCTCGCCACGCCGAACCTGCAGCTTCGCTATCCTAGCCGTCTCGTTTGCGTTCCCCGATGTCACGAGGATCTGGATGGCCTCGGCCAAGAAAGGCTCCGCGTGCGCGGGATGTCCAAACGTGGAGAGCAGCTTTGCGCCGTCGCTACGAACACAGACGCGCGCCTCAACTGGGCAGGACACAGCGCCATCTACCAGCACAACAGCTTGGCGAATCCTTGCTATCGCTCCTGGGCCCGCAAGGTTTTCCAGCTCTTCACGAGCCTGTGAAAAGAGGGCCCTCGCTTCGTCGTGCGGAGAGGCAAAAGCTTGCTTGCTTTCGCTGGAAGCCGCGGTTTTGGGGGACTGGAACATCGGATAATGCACTCCCGGCCTAGTCGGAAAAAAGTGGGCGAAAATAAACCGTTCCGCCCATCAGCTCAAGTTTCGCGATGGAAATCGTCGAAGCAGCTCCTGAGCCTTAGACGGTGCGAGCTGCTCAATCTGGCTAGCCCTCGCCAGCTCAAAATCCTGGAAGTCAAATCCGGGGCTTACAGTGCACCCGACAAGCGAAAAAGCGCTGCCCTGCTTAGGGGCAGCAGCGAACCAGGTATCCGCCGGCACAACCGCTTGGAGCTGCTGCCCTGCCAGAAGGTCATGCCCCAGCTCAATCACAGAGTGCCCATTGTGATCGAGCATGTGCACCTCAAGAGGGTTCCCTGCGTAAAAGTGCCACATTTCGTCTGACTTAATGCGGTGGAATGCCGAGTAATCCCCAGCTTGCAGCAGATAAAAGATCCCTGTGCAGCAGGAACGGGACCCTGCGAATCGCTCAGACACGCTGCCGGCCGGCAGGGTGTCGGGGGAGCGGTAGGTTTCTCGGTAGTAGCCCCCTTCTGGGTGCGGAGAGAGCTTGAGGGACTCAATGTAGTACTGGGCAGTATTCATGACTGCCGACCAGGGTAGCGCAGCTCAGAAGGAGCTCATAGCGAAAAACAGTTTCCGTCTGAAACAATCTCGGCTAAACCATGACGCATGAACCAGTCCTGCCCGCGCAATCCAGCAATTCGTTCAATCATGATGCCGCGTGACACTAACGCCCTTGGGAGCATCTTCGGGGGGCACATCTTGAGCCTGATAGACTTGGCCGCTGGGCAGCACGCGCGCTCCGTTGCTCCAAAGAAGTACGTAACTAAGGTCATGCGCGAGGTGCAGTTCATCTCGCCGGTATTTATCGGTGACTCAGTGAGCTTCTACTGTGACACGATCAAAGTTGGCACGACCTCCATAACCATCAAAGTTGAGGTTGAGGCGACCCGCGGAATAGACTCACTCCACACCATTCCGGTCACTACCGCAGAGGTAGTGATGGTCGCAGTGGACTCAAACAATCGCCCGATTCCGATCGCCGACAACCCGTAGCACTTAAATTATTGCGTCAGGACTGGCAGTTACGACGCCCTGCTTGCTTCCGCCTTGGTCCGCAACCAGCGCCTGAAAGGGCGCATCTAATCAGGATTGTTGCCTAAAGAGCGCCAGCAAAGCGCTCAGGCGTTTTAGACTGCTTCTTTCTGAGAGAGACCGGGGGATGCTGCCCATCAGCCGCCGCCTAGCGATTAGGTGGTTTGCCTTCTTCTTCTGCTGCATCGGATCTATCCGATTCTGGGAGCTGTTTTTCGACCCGAGTGGCATCTCTCTCGGGCGTGCGCTCATCTTGGTGAGTCACGTATTGTGCGTCGCTGCTGGACTAACGATGCTCCAGTTCTCCTCACGGCGCCTCTCGCTCATTTTTCTCGCCTTTCTGGCGATCCTGTACCTAGCTTCTGAGCACCACCTCTTCGTTCAAGGCGCCTATCTCACCTCTCGCGAGCTGGTGCATTACAGCGTCTTCTCTCCGCAACTTTTCCACGGATACTTAACCAACATCTACTGGTCGGTGCTGGTGTCTGGCCTGCTCGTGCTGGGATGCTCCCTCTCTCTGCTCTTCCAGCAGATGCCATTCGAAAAGTCGCTTCGGCCGGAGAAAACATTTCGCCACAGAACCACCTCCGGTGTTCTCACGCTGGCATTTTTTGGGGTGTACATCCACGTATCAACCGGCCCACTAGCGGCATTCCTCCTGCCGCTTGTGTATGCGTTTCTGCCCGAGCCTTCGCAAGCAAGCCAGAGCCACAAGCCCTTTGTAACGACCAGCATTTTTCCGGCGCAAGAGCCTTTGGCTCATCGAAAGCCCTCCGCGACCGGACAGAAGTTCAACGTGATTCTAATCCACCTTGAGTCTACCGGCGACCTCTCCGCTCGACACCACGGCGAGCTCTTTTTGGAATCTCAAGCTCGATTGGCTGCTACGGGCATAACTTGGGAAAATGCCTATGCCCCGGCGCCCCACACCGGAAAGTCGATTTTTGCCTCCCAAACGAGCCAGTATGGCCCGGCTAGGGTGAGCAACCCCATCGCCGGCGTGTCTCGACAGCACAACGACTGCATCGCGAACCCCTTCAAGAAGGCTGGCTACCGCACCGCCTTCATCGCTGCCAACTACTTCCACTTCTACGGAATCCAGCGCCTGTCAGAGACCTGCCAGTACGACCAGATGCTCGATGCTAGCCAAATTCCGAAGAGCGAAAGCAGCTACGTGAACGGATTGGGCATTGATGAAGCAGCGATGTTCTCTCGGGCTCTTTCCTGGACCACCGAGTCACCCGAGCCGTTCTTTCTGACGCTGCAAACGGTTCTCCCTCACTGGCCGTACATCGCGCCGCCCAGCTGGAGCAGCCCCGCCGTATCGAAAGACGATCGCCTCCAGCAGTACCGAAACTCACTTTCGTATGTAGATGCCTCCCTCAGCCGTTTTATCGACGAGCTGGAGCGGCTCGGCCTGCGCGATCGCACAATTATCGTATTGTTCGGTGATCACGGCGAAGCATTCTCCGAGCACCCGAACAACTTGATTCACGGCGCAGAGCTGTACGAAGAGAACGTCAGGATACCGTTCATCATCTCAAACCCACAGCTGATCCCAGCGGCTTCGAAAAGCAAGTCTTTGGCCTCACTCGTCGACATCGCCCCGACTCTCTTCGATATGCTCGGGATGCCTTGGAACCCCTCGCGCTTTGACGGCATCTCTCTCTTTGCTGCCCCGCCGAACCGGATGGTCTTCATGGTGTCGGATTTGCTCGGTGACAAGTACGGCATCCGTGATGGCGACTACAAATTCATCTATTCTCCGGCAAAGGACCGAGCGCTGCTGTTCAATCTCCGCGAAGATCCGAAAGAGTCGAAGGACTTGGCTAAAGAGTCTCCGGAGCGTCGAGCCTTCTACGCTAGCGCCATTCAGTCCTGGGTCGACCACACTCGGCGGCTCGACCAATCGAGCACTACGAAGTAGCTGCTACTTCCCTTGGTAATGGATGCTTGCGCCAGGACAGGGGACACTCCGTCCTATTGCGGATTCATCAAACGAGCCTCAGCTGTATCGAACGGCCCGAGCACAAGAGCGCCGGCTGCAACAAGAGAGCGAAGCGAGGCATAAAACGTTCGGAAGACCTCTTCCTCCGACGTTCCCTGCTCAACACTGCTTGCAAGAAACGCCTCTGCAAGAAGTGACAGCACTGCCCTCTTGCCGCGGTTTTCTATCAGGATCGTGCAGCCCTCTCGCGGCAACGCCACAAACTGAACCCCGTACTCCTTAGGCCGGGCTCCCAGCACGAGCTGCGGTCGGCGCTCGGGCTCCAGGAGCACGCCACCCTCAAGCAGCGCTCTCCTCGCCTTCAGGAGGTCCCACGAGAGAGAAACCTCGCGGACGAGGACTGGCACGTACGCCTCTTGCTCAAGGAGCTCGCTCACTTTGAGGGCTGAGAATCGATCAAGCTCAGCTTCACCTTGAGGAGCTATAGGTTCATTCGGAGCCCGCCGTATCTCCAGCATCGCCTGCTCAAGCGTGACAGCCTCACGAAGCCAGGGGCAGCCCGGAGCACGTGGAGCAAGCTCCTGATCAACGAAAGCAATCAAGCTCTCGCCCAGGCTCATGCTGTGGATGCCTCGCCACGGCGCCACTTTGTGAATCCGTTGTGCAAGAGCACGGCCGGAATACTCGCCCCATTCCGGAGGCCATGATGACTCAATCGCGGCTAAGGTGAGCGGAAATGCATTCTTGAGAATGCTAGCCTCTGCCGAGAAAACGCTCGTCGTATAGATTCCAAGTCGGGAGGGGCTCACCTTGGCCAGATCATCAACCTCTAGATCTGATAAATCCGGGAACAGCTCCCGGAACAGGCGCGCTCTCTCGCTCGCGGCCTCTGGCAACTCCACGCCGTCTAATACGAGCTGCCTAAATGCTGAAAGAACTGCCTGGAGTGCCATACCTATCCTCTATGCCGCCACCTGCGCGGCATGGGACGCAATCACCCGATCCGCCATCTGCGTCTCGTCGAGGAGCCGTGACACCGGCGGCAAGAGATTATCCCACTCGACGAGCACCGAGGTTGGTCCGGTCTTGGTTATGACCCGCTTGAACAGCTCCCACACCTCAGGAGGTACGGGTGCATCGTGGCTATCAATAAATGAGCCATCTTCGGCAGCCTCCCATCCAGCGAGGTGTATCTGCCCTACCCGCTCAAGGGGCAGCGAGGAGATGAATTGCCAAGCATCGTGCCCGTGGAACTGGGAATTGAGGTGCACGTTAGTAACGTCGAGAAGCAGCCCACAGCCGGACTGGGTTACGATCTCTGAAATAAACTCGGCCTCAGACATCTCCCGATCGGAGACCGTCACGTAGCGGGTGATGTTCTCAAGCAGGAACGGCAGCTCAAGCTCCTGCTGCACGACTCGCACCCGTTCGACTACGTGCTTTACCGCCTCGCGTGTAAAGGGGAGCGGCATGAGGTCGAGCATGTTAGTGTGGTCAACCTTTGTGAAACAGAGGTGGTCAGAGGTCCAGGGGGAGCCTATCTCGCGGCAGAATTTCTTCATGCGGCGCAAGTACTCTCGATCCAGCGGATCTGTGGAGCCGATAGCGAGACACACACCGTGCGAGATAATCTGGTAGTGCTCCCGAATCTGCATCAGGCGATCGCGGGAGTAGCCGCCGAAATCCATGAAGTCGTCTGAGATTATCTCAAACCACTTGAACGGCGGCTTGGCTGCGAGAATCTCGTCAAAGTGCTCGTGCCTGAGTCCTGCGCCCCCGCCTAGTGCTGGCAAATTAAAGTTCTGCAAAGGTCACCATCACAAAAAGACTGCCCGGACCGCGCTCTCGAATCGAGTGCGCGACCCGGGCAGTTCGCCATCCAGGGGTTAATCTGGATACGGCACGAATCTTAGTGCTTCGAGCCGCTGCACTTGTGGTCGCCGGCATCTGCTGCCTTTTCGCCACTGCACTTCTTCTCCGAGGAATCAGCCTTCTTCTCGCCGCTGCACTTCTTCTCAGCCGAATCAGCCTTCTTTGCGCCACCACACCCCTTCTCGCCGGAGCAGGACTTCTCGCCCGCAGCCTTGCTGTCGTTAGTATGGTGATCGGCATGGGCAACAACAGGAGCTGACACGATTGCAGCGCCAGCAACAACGCCAACTGCGATAGCCGACAGGGAGGTGAAAACGTTCTTCTTAGCCATAGTGCTTGTCCTTTTTAGGTTGTTGGGTGGAGCTCATGCCGAATCGGCTCTTGTTCTCCGCCTAGTTGGTGTCTAGGAGAGAAGCTTAACACCTTCCCCAGACACCTAGTTATCTTCCGTCAGCGCACTGGAAAGGTAAAGCACATATCATGCGCAAACATGCACCCTAACAACCTGAAGCCAGGCGCATGCTTTATTGGCGCGGGGCAAGCCCCAGCTCTCGAACAACACGCTCAACGGTTTCGACTATCGCCTGGGTAGAACGGTCAACCTCGACATTTATCGGGCTTCCGGCCGTGGCCTGCCCGAAGGTGGTCTTCGCTAGCGTTTCAGGGATAAGCGAGATTGAGAACTGGCCTACATTCTTGTCAACGGCAGTTAACGTTAGGCTCGTGCCATTTAGCGCCACGTACCCCTTCGTGAACAGGTACCGGGTCCAGTCGGGGGCGCAGCGAAAAACTACGACTCGACTGTCTCCCAACTCGCGCACCGAAGCCACTTCCGCAACAAAATCGACGTGACCTGAAAGGATGTGCCCGCCTACTTCATCGCCGAAACGGAGCGAGCGCTCGAAGTTTAGCCGCGAGCCTGCTGCCGCCTTGCCAAAAGAGGTGCGATTGAGAGTCTCTGGCACGAGATCAAATGTCGCGCGATCCACACCCGGCAATCCGGTTACCGTCAGACAGCAGCCATCAAGGGAGACGCTAGCGCCTTGCGAGATCCCTGCCAGCGATCCCGCCGGAAAGGCAGCCGTCCAGGTAATGACATCACCCCTATCCGTCACCGATTCCAGCGTTGCTACACCCTGCACTATCCCAGTAAACATCCCCAAAACTCCTTACAGAGAGAGAAGCGGCAAGAGCCGATTCCAAACCGGCTCTGGCGACACCCCATCGCCAGTCACCAACACGTCGCTCTCTTCAAGCCCGTACGCTTTCGCAATCTCCCGCACCGACCTCGTTTTCTCACTTGAGCGAAGCGCATCGATCTTGGTGATGACGATGAGGCAGTGAATTCCTTCTCGGCCGCACACCGCCTGAATCGCGCGCTCGTCCGCCTCTGGAAGACGGCGACAATCATTGAGCAGCACCATCGCTTTCAGGGAGCGGCGCTCTTGGAGAAACGACACCGAAAGCTCTGATATCTGCTCCCGGATCTCTTTCGAGAGCTTCGCGAAGCCGAAGCCTGGCATGTCAACGAGAGCGAGCTGAAACTTCCTGTCGCCGTGTGAGCCAGAAATGCCGTAGAAATTGAGCTCTCTGGTTGAGCCTGGGTTGCCGCTCACGCGCGCAAGCTGCTTCCGCTTGCAGAGACGGTTGATGAACGAAGACTTGCCCACATTTGAGCGGCCGATGACACCCACCTCAGGAAGGGTTTGGCGGCGGATCGCATTCAGCCGTGGAGCCCCAAAAAGGAACTCCGCGATGTGCACCTCAGTGCCCTTGCTTTCTGTCTTCATGGCTCCTGCCGACTTTTTTGCCGAGAGAGCGCTCAATGTGAGTCAGCCTGGCCCCAAGCCAGAGCGTATACACCGCGAGCACGACCCACACCGAGTTGTACGCCCAGAAGAGCGATGGATAGCTGTCTGCTGTCATTTATTTAGTCCTCCTCTAAGCCTTGAGCTGCCCTCGCATGCTCATGCGCCGTCTCTATCCTGTAGCGAAGCCACGACAGGTACCCAGTCAAGCACAGAAGCGCCACTGTCGAGAGGCCGAACGCCCACCAGTACGAGGGATCTTTGAGGCCGCCGCGCTCGATGACCTCCGGGTGCAGGCGCGCGCTCGCAGGAAGGAACTTGATCGAGACGTAGACGAGCGGCACCGATGCGGCTCCGAGAATGCCGAGAACGGAGGCATGCGAAGCCACTCGGGTTGGCTCCCCGAAATTTCTGAGCACTGTAAAGGAGAGAAAGATGAGCCAAAGCACCAAGAAGGTAACCAGCCGCGGCTCCTCCCAGCGAAACCAGGTGTTCCATGCACTGTGACCCCAGATCATTCCGGTGGCCAGCACGATGGTGCACATCACGAAACCCACTTCTCCGCATGCAGCAGAGATGCGGTCTGCTTTTTTGCTGCCAGTAGCCAGGAAAGCGAGGCTCGCCACGAACACAACACCGAAAGCGCCGTAGCATGCGAGGGCGGAGCCCACGTGAAAATAGAAAACTCTCTGGACCGCTCCCATCACCGCTTCATTCGGAACCACCATGAACACCAGGTAGTGCGAGACGGTCAGCAGCAAGAGCGTGAAAACACCGAAAACTGGGAAGAGCACCGACGGCTTTAGCATCGACGCAGGTTATATCAGCGTACGCTCGTTGCGTCCAATCGAGGCGCGGCCTCGATGACCGACAAACCGGAGCGATTTCAGAAGGTTGGCGAGCGGAGGCCCGTGGCGCCACAGACATCTGCCAGGTTTCGGCTACCGGCGTACGGGCTAGCTGCTCATCCTGTCGGCCGCAAGCGCAGCTCGGTAGATGTCGGCTGACTCGCGATCGAAGCATGCGACGACCACCCGTTCGGGAGTCTCTGAGTGAAGAAGAAAATTTCGTATCTCCCGAAGGGCGATCTGCGCCGCCAGGCCCTTCGGAAAACGGTACGCGCCTGTTGATATGCAGGGGAACGCTACCGTCCGACACAGCAAGGCTTGCGCGATTGCAAGGCTTTCACGGTAGCAGCTCGCCAGCTTGGCTGGCTCGCCGCGAGTGCCGCCTGACCAGACTGGGCCGACGGCGTGGATTACATGCCTCGCCTTTAAGTTATGCCCCGCTGTGGCTTTCGCACTTCCGGTTTGGCAGCCTCCGAGCGAACGGCACTCATTCAGCAGCCCCGGACCTGCGGCTCGGTGAATCGAACCGTCGACTCCGCCACCGCCAAGCAGCGTTGAGTTAGCTGCATTGACGATGGCGTCAACATCAAGCGTCGTGATGTCACATTCTGCTACCTGTATCCTCGAAGCCACTCCGCTCCCCCCGTAGTCGAGGGTACGCCAGAGGCCCGAGCATCAGCAAGGCAGCGTTGACGGCTGGCTCGACAAGCTACTTCCCATCGATAGTGATCAGCAGCTCCGCGGAGTATGCGCCGGACTTGTCGTACTCTGGCTCAGAACTCTTGAGCTTCACGTTCTCGCTGGAGAGCGATACCTTGCGCGAACGAGTCTTCTCTCCTACGTGAGTGTACCCGCGC
>Ga0007787_10000534_pt1 | contig 11885 bp, 9 predicted proteins | sample LauGreFa1BDMLBSN_2_FD_59500 | JGI IMG/M metagenome (GOLD analysis project Ga0007787, IMG submission 59500) | Freshwater lake microbial communities from Lake Michigan, USA - Fa13.BD.MLB.SN | ecosystem: Environmental > Aquatic > Freshwater > Lake | place: Lake Michigan, USA | collected 2013-09-23 | reverse complement strand
TCATAATTCAGTAACGCAAAGAAACAGATTTTTGTTTTGTCTTTATTTTTTCTTGTTGAATATCCATGCGAATTCCACTCCAACATAATACGCTTGTGTTAACGGCGACTTCGGGAATTTTAAATACACGGCGTCGTTGTTCAAGATTTTCGCGGCGTAACGAAAACGCTGCGTGTAATAGCCGGTGAACGAAGCGCGCGGAGTAACCACCAAGTGCTTCCCGAAAACCAAAGCGCGATAACCAATTCCTGCTTGGAAATACGGCGCAATACTTTGAATGTTTTTGCTTGAAGTGATTGCGTTGTCTGTGAACTGAACAGACATGTTACTGGCATTCACTCCGCCTTCAACGAAAAGGAAAATGCGAGTGCCCAATGGCCCTGCGGCAACTGGACTAAACCAAGCCTTCGGACCAGTAATAAATTGCAATCCAATTTGAACTTCCTGAACGTCCAAACGAACGGTGTCTTCCGCGAATAATTTGGAAGTGCGTGTTCTATATGTGGCGTGCGGAGCGAGATAAAACGAGCGCTTCTTGCTCAGCGGAATGCTATATCCGATAGAGCCGCTGTATCCTCTCACGGGATGTTCAAGCGAGATTAAATTGTAATTGTGCCGAGCGTTGAACGAATCAACAGCTGCCGAAATATCTGGAGTGTCTTGATAGAAACCACCGCCTTGAAAAAGCAATTGAGCATTTAAAGTGAAAGAGAGGAGAATGAAAAATGAAACGAATAAGCTCTTCATGATTGGTTGTTGAGTGCGTCCAATTTAGAACCAAAGGTAAAGCCTATTGTGGTTGCGCGAAACTTTGCGGATTCAGCATTTTCGCCTTCAAACAATTCATTCACAGTGGCGTGAAAGAGGGATACCCATTCGTTAAAGTCGGCGGAATTCGCGTGTAAGTTCGAATGCTTGTCGAAGACATTCGTGGTGTATCCAGGTTCATCTAGCAATACGAAAGACCAGAAATGAACCATCTTCGGTTTGTGTGTTTCGAAATTCAAATGCGCAAAGAAGTGTGCGATTTTTTCATCTTTTAAAACGCGATCATAAAACACATCAACGAGGTACCCTATATCTTCTTTGGTTTGAATGTCTTTCTTCATCACTTCATACTCAATTTGCGCGTATAGCAGACAACCGCTCCGTAATACGGCTCACGAAAATTCCAATTACCAACAAGCATGAGAGACAATCCGCCGTTCTTAGAAAGATATCCCATTTCTATTTGCGCAGGAACGCCAATCGTAACGCCAGCCTTATATACAAACTGGTCAATCACTTGCAAGGCACTGTCGCCGTATAATCTTAGCGTAACGCCCATTCCTGCACTTGCAGCTAAAAACATGTTGTTCTTACCCCACACCTGGCCCCACAACACACCAACTTCCAAAGATCTGTTCTTCCTGAAAAATATACTGTCGTCTTGCCCTTCAAAAAGTTCTTGAGAATATGCCGCACGAACAGTTGTTGAAACCGTTTCTTCGAAAGTTGATTTAGACGCGAACAATTGATAAGAGAAATTGTCGGAACTGTTAGCACCTAACCCGAAACTCGTCCAGCGAGTGTTCAACATTGGATTGGTTGTATACTGAGCTTGAACAAGGAAAGAAATACAAACCAAAATAAGAAGCGGGGCAAGGCGTCTCAATTTCATAGCCGAAAGATAAGTGAAAAGTGCCGCCCTGCGCACAGGACGTTTTATCTTCGCGCTATGAAAAATTGGATTTCTCTCTTTGTCAGTGTTGCCCTGCTTTCTTCATGCAGCATCTTAAACAAGAATAAAAAGGTAGCAGAGTTACCCGGATTGGCTTCGCCCATTCATCTTCCAACTACCTACACTCGCATTCCCGTTTCTAATTACATTGTTCACACAGAAGAGGTGGTGAGCATTTCAACAAGTCCTTACGATAAAACAAATCTTTCTTCTGCACGCGAAGTAGTTTTTCCAGCAGGGGACTACGAACCCGTTTTCAATTTGAACATAGAAACCAACAGCAGCGAATATGACATCCCCGTTTTCGCTTCAGCGAAGAAAGCATACGTCTTCAATTACATTCCGACTTATCAGAAAGATATAAATTCTGTTTTTATTGCAGGTGGAATGAACGGTTGGAACAAAAATGCAACACCGCTACAACGCAACGAAGACGGCACATACAGTGTTGAGTTGTTTCTTGAACCCGGATTGTATCCGTATCGCATTTGGGAAAACGGAACTGATGAATTACTCGACGTGAACAACAAAAATAAAATGCCGAACGGTCTTGGTGGAGAAAACAGTTTCATTGAAATTCCTTCCGCACCGAAACAAACAATGGAAGTCCTTTCGCAAAAAGGAAAGAAAATAATCATCTATTGCAGCAGCGAACCGAAAGGTGCTCAAGTCTATTTCGAGAACCAACGCATTCCTGTTTCCATTGTGCATGTGCAAGAGCCTTACATGAGTGAATGGGAATTGCATTTCAATATTCCAGCGAAGGCTTGGAAAATGAAACGCTCGCACATCCGTACATACGCGCACGACGGAAATCAACTCTTCAACGATGTCCTTATTCCCTTGTCTTACGGAAGACCTGTGAAGAAATCCTTCCAATTAAAACGAAAAGATACCCGCGCGACAGTCATGTATTTCGCCATGGTAGATCGTTTTAAGAATGGAAAGAAGGAAAACGATAGTCCAACAAACGACCCACGCATTAAGCCCATCGCAAATAATTTAGGTGGTGATCTAGTTGGAATTACGCAAGCGATTGAAGACGGATACTTCAAAAAGTTAGGGACGAATACCATCTGGATTTCACCCATTACAAAAAATCCCGAAGGTGCATGGGGCTTGTGGGACAAGGGCGGAGACACAAGCATGTTCAGCGGCTACCACGGCTATTGGCCAACGTCGCTTCGCACCATTGACGATCGCTTCGGAACGGAAGAAGAATTCAAAAACTTGTTGAAGGTCGCTCACAAACACAAGATGAATGTCTACCTCGATTACGTGGCGCATCACGTGCACCAAGACCATCCGTTAATCAAAGAACACAAAGATTGGGTAACGCCGTTGTATCTTCCAGATGGAAGCATGAACACCGAGCGTTGGGACGATCAGCGTTTGACCACGTGGTTCGATGTCTTCCTTCCAACTTGGGATTTCGCCAAACCGGAAGTGGTGAGTGCACTAACAGACACTGCCATGTTTTGGGTAACGAATTACGACCTAGACGGATTCCGCCACGATGCTACGAAACATATCCGTACAGAATTTTGGACAACTCTCACTTCGAAAGTGAAGGCAAGCGGAAAGAACGTCTTTCAAATTGGAGAAACATACGGAAGCCCAGAGTTGATTCAATCTTACATCGGCAGTGAGCAAATGGATGCGCAGTTCGATTTCAATTTGTACGATGCCGCTGTTGATGCTTTCGCTAAACCTGAAACAAGTTTTGCGAATTTGGGAAGAGTCATTCAAGAAAGCGCGAAGTATTACGGATCGCACCACCTAATGGGAAACATCACGGGTAATCAAGACCGCGCGCGTTTCATTTCATACGCTGACGGAAGCTTGAAGTTTGAAGAAAACGCGAAGCAAGCCGGATGGTCGCGCAAGATTGAGCACAAAGACAATGTTGGATATGTTCGCTTGGAACAACTCACCGCTTTCTTAATGTCGGTACCTGGAATTCCGTGCATTTATTACGGAGATGAAATTGGAATGCCGGGAGGAAATGACCCGGATAATCGCCGCATGATGCGCTTCGATCAATTGAATAACGAAGAGACGGCACTGCGCACTTCAACACAGAAATTAGTAAAACTGAGAAGAAAGAATTTGCCTTTGATTTACGGAGAGACTTATGTGCTGCAAGCAGATGAAAAGGCTTTGGTTATCGCAAGAAAATACCTCGATCAAATTTCCATCGCAGTCTTCGCGAAAGGCGAAGGCAATGTGAACATTACTCTTCCGGGTTATTGGAAGGGAAAGGTGATTGCCGATGGATTGGAAGTAGTTGGAACCGATCCGGGTTCTAATTCTTATACATTGAAAGTGGGTGGAAAAGGATACGGATTCTTCTTCGTGAAATGAACCACATTCTTCCGAATAACAGAATAAGTACGCTGAAGGAATTTGCGCTTCAGCGTATAGGAGAGGTATACGAAGCAAGAGAAGCGCGCAATGTCGTGAACGAATTGTTTAGACATTATTTGAATTTATCATCAGCCGACTTGGTGGTGAAAGCCAACGACACCGTTAGCGAATCGCAAATGCTCTTGATTTACAAAGCAGCCAAGCGTATTGCCCAGCACGAGCCTTTGCAATATGTTTTGGGTTCTGCCTATTTCTTCGGTATGGATCTAAACGTGAACAATTCTGTTCTGATTCCTCGTCCAGAAACCGAAGAGTTGGTGAGATGGATACTAGACGAAATAAAACCGAATGATTATTCGGTGATAGACATCGGAACAGGTTCTGGTGCAATAGCCCTCGCCTTGAAGAAAGCACAACCGAATTGGAATGTATGTGGAGTAGATGTGTCGAAGGAAGCCCTGCAAGTAGCTAAAAGAAATTCAACTGAACTACAACTGGAAGTAGAGTGGAAGGAAGTGGATATTCTAGAAGGAAATATACCGGAAGGAAACTGGACATGCATTGTCTCTAATCCCCCTTACATAACTGTTTCAGAAGGAAGTGAAATGCGTCCAACAGTAGTAGAACACGAGCCACATTTAGCGCTTTTCGTTCCCGAAAACGATCCGCTTTTGTTTTATAGAAGAATACTAGAATTGGCAAACAATTGCGAAACAGTGAAAAAAGTCTTTTTCGAAATTCACGAGAATTACGCTGCTGAAACTGTAGCTCTTGGTGAACAATACCATTGGAAGGGCGAACTGAAAAAAGATCTTCAAGGAAAGCCTCGCATGCTACTCTTTACGAAGTAATCTTGCGAAGAATCTTGTGCAACATCTTTGGCTCCGCCAATCTTGCGAAGCATCTTTGGCTCCGCCAATCTTTCACTTAGTGAATCAGCCTTCCATCCCGCCTTCGTTCATTTTCATGTTCTTACGTTTGAACAACTGCGAATCCATCTTTCCGAATTTCCAAGAAACATTGAAACGGAACATCTGCCAATCGCGACGCTTGTAAGTGATCTGATCGAAGTATGGAGAAGTGCTGTGAACGATATTAACACGTGTGCGCAAAACGTCTGTCGCACTGAAAGAAAGTACCAAACTTCTGTTAGCTAAGAACTCTTTACGAATGGAAAGGTCTAGCCCGTAGGTAGGTTCAATGTATCCTTGAACGGTGTTGTTGCTACCGCCCCAACCGCCGCCGCCCATGCCCATTCCACCACCACCACCGCCGCCTCCGCGTTCGCTACTTCCAACTTCCAACGAGCGCTTGCTGCTGTAATCGAACATGGCTTGAAAGGAAATGTTCTTCGGTGCCTTAAAGGTTATGTTACTCTTAATCCAATACGAACTGATGTTGTTCTTCAAATTCGGATCGAGGTTCGTTCCGTCAATGGAACTATTGTAAACGTTTATGTTGGTGCTAATGTCAATGGATTTACTGATGGAATTTTTCGATACGAATTCCAATCCCAAGGCTTGGCTGCTACTCGCATTCTGATAGGAGGTAACCACAATATTTACTGTAGAATCTATGGAGCTAGTTTCAGTGCTTTGTTGTCTAACAGTAATGTTGGTTGTATACCTGCCATATGCAGAAATGAGGACTGTGTTTTTCTTATTCGGAATCCATTGCCATGAGAGTTCGCCCGATTGTGTGAATTCTGGTTTCAATGCCGGATTTCCGCGTTGAATGTTCAACGAATCGCTGTAATCTGTAAACGGAGAAAGCGTCATGAAGCTCGGACGATTGATTTTTCTATTCAGCGCAAATTGAATGTCTTGTTTTTCAGTAATAACACGAGTAACAAACAATGAAGGGAAGAGGGCTAACGGATATTTATACGAGAAGTTACTTCCCGTACTCAAGAGCTCGGCCTTGTAATCGCTGCTCTCTGCGCGCAATCCGGCTTTGATTTTCCAAGTTGGCAAATCCAATGCAACCGTTCCGTATGCGGCGTATACCTGATCGAGGTAGTGGTAATTCACTTGAAGTGAAGTTATGTCAGTCCAAATGCTATCGATTAATTCTTGGTTTCTATATTCAGTGGTAAAGTCCCGCACAGATGCACGAGTTCCCGCCTCAATGCGGAAGTGATCAGTGACTTTCGATTCGAAATCTATTTGGGAAGTAATTAAAAACTGAGAGACATCTCCGTGCTGCATCAAGTAGGTAGCATTTGCGTCATTGTAAATATTGGTATAATCGCCGTCGAAGACACTTTTTATTCGGTTGAAGTTAATGTCGGCGTTTAATTCTGTACCTTCTTTTGTGAAAAGATGTTTGAATAACACACTACCACCAACATTCTGAAACGCCCGTTTGGTATTGCTTTCACGATAGTAAGAGCTCATTTCAGCTCCAAGTGTATCATTAGTTTTTGAATTCAGTGTATCAAAAGGCGCAAAAGACCCTTTCATAATGTTCGCTGAAAAAGTCAAGGTGTTTCTGTTGTCGATTAACCAATCGAATCCACCTCTTCCATTCAGCATAAAACCGTCGTTCATGCTGTATTGATCTTGAAAAAGCGAGGACGCAGGAGATACATTTTCTCGATCAGTAGTTCCTATGCTAATGCTTCGGCGTTGATTGTAATTCGCGTTTGCGAAGAAATTTATTTTTCCTTGACGAATGTTAAAGTCCATTCCCGAATTCACTCTTCCTCGTCTGTCAACACCTCCGCGAATACTTCCGTTGTATCCAGAACTTCTGTTGTGCTTCATGACAATGTTCACAATTCCACCGCCGCCGCCACTTGCGTCGTACTTCGCAGAAGGATTGGTAATTAATTCAACGCGTTGAATAGCGTCTGCTGGAATTTGATCAATGGTTAAGGTCGTAGGTCTTCCGTCTACAAAGATTTGCGGGGCAGCATTTCGAAGCTGCACATTTCCATCTGTATCTACTTGAAGTGAAGGAATGTTTCGCAATACATCTTCAGCTGTTCCACCTGAATTCATTGGGTTCTTGTCTACGTCGTAAATGCGTTTGTCGAATTCCAATCGCGGCCCACCACCGTCAATGGTTACTGTATTCAATTGTCCGGTGAACGTGAGTTTCAGATTTCCTAAATCCTTTTCAACCAACCCCATTGGACCTCCAGAAGGTTTTAACGTGAAAACGAAATAGGCGCCATCAACTTCCGCCAAAGAAAAGCGAAGCGTTAATTTCTCACCCACAGTTAAATCTTCAATTGTGAATTCGCCGTTGGCCTGAGAAAGTGCCCCGCCCAAAACAAGGGGATTCTTTTCCTTGACCACTAAACTGTCTTCTTTGTACACGCGCAAAACCACAAATTCCAAAGGCTTGTTTGTTCTTGCGTCGAACAACTTTCCGTATACTCGTCCTTTCGCCGCAGGCTTTCCAGGTTGTCCAGGTCCGCTGCCACCTGGTCTTCCGCCGTTTTGAGGTTGTGCGAAAGCGGTTGTTCCGAAAAGAACAAACAACAGAAAAAGTAAAATATAATTGCAAGAAGGGGTAATTCTCGGTACGTCAATTATCATGTTCTAAGAACCTTTATTTTGTTCAAATTGTTTAATTCGGTAAAGGTATTAAAAGCAGAGGTGTATCCCTTAAATTTGCGGACTTATGAAATCCATTCCTTTTTCTCCGCCTCGTATCGATGAAAAAACGATTGAAGCGGTAACCGCGGTATTGCGGTCCGGTTGGATAACAACCGGTCCACAGACACGTGCTTTTGAAAACGATATTAAAGAGTATTGCGATTCTGGTCCGGTTCTATGTTTGAACTCGTGGACCAACGCGGTGGAGATGGTTTTGTATTGGTTTGGAATTGGTCCGGGCGACGAAGTGATTGTTCCGGCATACACATACGCAGCCACTGCAAATGTGGTTGTTCATTTGGGAGCAACCCCTGTAATGGTGGATTGCGCGCCGAATTCAGCGCACATGGATATTGAGAAAGTGGCTGCTGCTATGACCGAAAGAACTAAGGCCATCATGCCTGTTGATGTTGGTGGCTTGCCTGTTGATTACGATGCTTACATGGAATTAGCAAAAAGCTTTTCGGAACGTTTCGAATGGAAACCGACCAGTAAGCCTCAAGAAAAATTTGGTAGACCACTTGTCGTTGCAGATGCAGCACATTCATTTGGTTCTTTGTACAAAGGAAAAAGGATAGGGAATCAAACAGATGTTGCAGGATTCTCTTTTCACGCAGTGAAGAATTTAACAACCGCAGAGGGTGGTGCCATTGCATTGAATTTTCAAAACGAAATTATTTCAGAAAAAATTCGTCAAGAAATTTATGTGAAGTCGCTTCACGGACAATCGAAAGATGCAATTTCAAAATTGCAGCCGGGTAACTGGAGGTATGATATTGTAGAAGCAGGTTACAAGTGCAACATGACCGATATTCACGCCGCCATTGGCAGAGTGGAGTTGGAGCGCTTTCAAGAGAGTTTAGATCGTAGAAAAGAGATTTGCGAAATCTATAATCGCATTCTTTCCACCAACGAAAATTGTATTCTTCCCACCTTCAAAACAGAATGGTCAGATTCGAATTACCATTTATACATGCTTCGGCTAAATAATTTCACAGAAGATCAACGTGACGCTGTGATTCGCGAGGTTGCTGAGCAGGGTATTTCATTGAATGTGCACTTCCAACCGTTGCCATTGTTCACGTTTTATAAGAGTCAAGGGCATGATATTCGCGATTTTCCGAATGCGTTTAATTTCTATAAAAATGAAATTTCACTTCCTGTTTATTATGATTTATCGAATGAGGATGCAGAGTGCGTAGCTAACGCAATTCTGAAAGCTATTAAATAAGCTGAATGAAGAGACTGTTCGACATCTGCTTCTCGCTTGCGCTAATTTTAGTGTTATTGCCATTAACAGTTTTCGTTTCCATTTGGATTGTTCTCGATGATTTCGGCTCTCCGTTTTTCGTGCAACAACGTGTTGGGTTGAATGGAAGAAATTTTGGTTTGTTGAAGTTTCGTTCTATGAGAAAGAACGCCGAATCACAGGGACAGTTAACGGTTGGAATGAAAGATAATCGGATTACCAGAAGTGGTTATTTTATTCGGAAGTACAAGATCGACGAACTTCCACAATTGTTAAATGTTTTTCTAGGTGAAATGAGTGTCGTGGGCCCTCGTCCAGAAGTTCCTAAATACGTTTTGTTGTACAACGAAGAACAACAAAACGTCCTCAGCATAAAGCCAGGTATTACAGACTTCGCAAGCATTGAGTACGTTCGTGAAAACGAACTCCTCAGCGCCTCCTCAGATCCTGAGAAAACCTACATTGAAGAGATCATGCCCGCCAAACTTGAGCTCAACCTCAAGTACCTCCGCGAGCAAAGCTTCCTCACCGACATGAAGATTATTCTTCAAACAATAAAAGCGATTCTTTAATTCTTCCATCGCGAAGCGTCATCCGCTGCGCGGTCATCACCGAAGGTGTCATCACAACGAAGTTGTGTCATTCATGGACTTTAAGATAATAGCAATACCTTCTGCAGCTTCCTCCATGGTGATCGTCAAAGGTGGCGCAATACGGAAACTCCACGGACAAGACAGAAACCAAAAACTCAAGAGTCCGTTTCTTAAATTTTCTTCAACCACTTGCTGAACCATTTCAGCACTCTCCATGTCAATGGCGAAGAACAATCCCTTTCTTCGAATTTCGATAACGTTTGGATGAGCGCTTAATTTTTCTTCAATGAATTGTCCAATTTCCTCGGCGTGATTCAACAATTCTTCATCGTTTATTTGCTCCAAGAATGCATGCGCTGCTGCGCAAGCAACGGGGTGTCCTGCAAAGGTGCTTATGTGTCCGAGAAAAGGATTGTGTGAAAGTTCGCGCATGTTCTCACGCGATGAAACCAAACATCCGATTGGCATTCCTCCGCCTAGTGCTTTTCCGAGCGTAATAGCGTGGGGAACCACGCCGAAGTGTTCGAACGCAAACACTTTCCCGGTGCGCCCCATGCCGCATTGAATTTCATCGAAGACGAGCAGCGCACCTACTTCTTCGCATTTCTTCTTCAACGCATGCAAATACAAGTCATTTGGAATTCGAATGCCTGCGTCTCCTTGAATGGTTTCAAGAATAACACCCGCAGTTTTTTCTGTAATGAAATCGAGATCTTCCCAGTTGTTCAATCGAATGAAGTTCACACCCGGCATAAGTGGACGGAAATTTCTTTTCTTGACTTCATTCGCACTAATGGCCATAGCACCCGTCGTGCTTCCGTGATAAGATCCCACGAACGCAACAATTTCCTTTCTTCCTGTAACGCGCTTCACCAACTTAATGGACGCTTCAATTGCTTCCGTTCCGCTGTTTACGAAGTAGCAGCAGTTCAATTCAGCTGGAAGTAATTTCAATAAACTCTTCGCTGCATTGTCCTGCGCCTCTTGAATAAATTCACCATATACCATCGTGTGCAAGTGCTTGTCAACCTGCGCATGAATGGCCTCTCGAATACGCGCATTCCCATGACCCAGATTACTCACCCCAACACCACTCACAAAATCCATAATCCGCGAACCATCTTTCTTATACACATACAACCCCTCCGCACGCTCCACCTCAATTCCTAACGGAAACGGCGTCGTCTGCGCTAACCCCTTCTCAAAAAATATGTTTGATTGGCCCATGAAATTTTATTTTGGGCGAAAGATATTTCGCCCCTAATTAACAATTAATACGGGCGAAATATCTTTCACCCATTTGATATTATTCAATAATGATCTCGTCCAAAAAGACCCACGGCTTCCCACCAACACCCAAATGCCATTCAGGAATTTTTTCGAACGCCGGAACCGCAACACACTTCACATACTTCACTGCGCTAACATCGCCTTTGTAGTACAAATTGTCGAAATATGCCTCGAACTCATGCATTTGCGGACCTTCAATGCGCTGCTGTGAAGTGTAGTCTTCCGAATAAACTTCATTATAATTTTTCCCATCTTTACTCACAAAGAATTTTACGTTAGATGGAAACCAAATCCATGGACGAATATCTTGATAAGCAGAAAGCGAAATCTTTTTGATGTTGGTCGGATTTTTCAATTCAATCACACATTCCATTTTTCCGTTATATCCTTGCCAAACACCTGTTCTGAAATCTAGCTTTCCGCGAATGCCATCAATCAACGCATCATTTCCACCAGCGGGGTATTGCGCGTCGTAGTTGCCCACTTCCTTCATCACTAAATTTCCTGATCGTTTGTAGAACGTCGCTTCAATCCAAGGACTGTCAATTTCTTTGTCCGAACCAGCCAATCCTTTGACAAGTATGGTGCATGTTTTTGTAATCTTAAACGGCTCGGAATAGAAGAATCCTTTTTTCTTGATGCCTCCTTCTTCCATTATTTCAACTTTAATTTTTGAAGCACTATTCAAACATGAAATGGAAATCATTTGCTCGCCAACAAAAGCTCTGTTCGGGGCCGTGATGATAGGCGCAGGGACAATCTTCTTCTCATTGTATATGCCAAGAGGAAATGGTGAAGGGTAACCTTGACTTCGAGTGTCAAATTCCGACATGGGTTCGTAATCCTGCCACCATCCGGTGTTGTCGCCCGGACAAATTGGATACGTATTCCATGCGCTGACAACATACCAAGCCGACATTTGTCCGCAGTCTTCGTTCCCGCAAAGTCCATCTGGAGTGGGGGAGTAGAGCGTCTTCATAATGCTATCGCGATACATGTGAACTTTATCTCTGTTCACGTATGCATACAAATAAGCCATGTGATGACTCGGTTCGTTTCCG
>Ga0007787_10000529_pt1 | contig 11901 bp, 9 predicted proteins | sample LauGreFa1BDMLBSN_2_FD_59500 | JGI IMG/M metagenome (GOLD analysis project Ga0007787, IMG submission 59500) | Freshwater lake microbial communities from Lake Michigan, USA - Fa13.BD.MLB.SN | ecosystem: Environmental > Aquatic > Freshwater > Lake | place: Lake Michigan, USA | collected 2013-09-23 | reverse complement strand
AGTTCGTGGGGGTACGCGTCTATCTGGCGTAGTGGATCTGGCATCTCCACCCGCTTTAGCAGGGCAATGCCCTCTTGGCGCGCTGCCTCCCCTTGCATTGACCGATGCCAGCGTAGCACCTCACCGATTTGTTGACCCACGCGCATGACCGGGTTGAGCGAGGTCATGGGCTCCTGGAAAATCATGGCCATGTCCTTGCCTCGCAGGGCGCGCAATTCTTGCGCCTGCAACTGCAGCAGGTTGCGGCCCTGGAGCAGAATTTCGCCTCCGCTGACGGCGATTGGTCGGGGCAGCAGCCCCATGATCGACAGCGCCAGCATGCTCTTGCCCGACCCTGACTCACCAACGACACCGAGTACCTCGCCACTGTTGAGGCTGATGTCTACGGCGCTCAGGATTTCTGGGCCGCCGGTCCCCAGCGTTGTGGTGACCTGCTGCACCTGTAGCATGGGTGTGGTTCGACTCATCGGGTATTCACAGACATGCGGGGGTCCAGGACGTCACGCAAGCCGTCGCCCAGCAAATTCAGCCCCAACACACTGACCAGAATTGCCAGCCCGGGCGCCACTGTGATCCAGGGTGCCGCCACGATAAAGTCGCGCCCGTTGGCGATGATGGCGCCAAAGGTGGGTGCCGGCGGCGGCGGGCCGACACCGATGAACGAAAGCACAGCCTCGTTCAGTATGGCAACCGCAAACACATAGGTGATGCGTACCATCAGCGGCGCCATGGCGTTGGCCATGATGTGGCGGAACAAGATGCGCGCATGTCCGGCGCCCAGGGCGCGAGCGGCTTCGACAAATTCCATTTCGCGCACCACCATCACCGAGGCGCGAACGATACGCGCCGTATGCGGAGTTGCCGCGATGGCCAGCGCAAAGATCACATTGATCACCGACGCACCCAGGACAGAACTCACGGCGATCGCCAGAATGATGGAGGGGAAAGCCATAAAGGCGTCCATCAGTCGCATGAGGGGGCCGTCCAGGCGCCGGAAGTAACCCGAACTCGCGCCGATCAGCACGCCGGCCAATGCCGTAATGATGGCCACCATGAACCCGATCTGCAAAGAAATGCGTGCGCCATGCAGCACCCGCGACAGAATGTCGCGGCCGAATTGATCGGTACCCATCCAATGCTGCAGACTCGGCGCCATCATCCGGGCCCGGAAGTTGCCCTTGAGCGGGTCAAACGGGGCGATGACACCGGCCAACAGGGCCAGCAGCAGCACCAGCCCAACCAGGGACGCCCCGATGGTGAATGAGCGGTTCGATAGCAGTCGACGCAAAAAACTGGCTCGCTGTGTCATGGCTTAGCCCAGTCTGACCCGCGGGTCTATCGCCGCGTACAGAAGATCAACTGCCAGATTAACGCTCAGATAAATCAGTGCGAGGAATAACAATCCCCCCTGAATCACCGGAAAATCGCGTGACAATACCGCTCCGATGATCAGACGCCCCAAGCCGGGAATGGAGAAAACCTGCTCGGTGACCACGGCACCGCCAAGCAGCGCGCCGACCATGATGCCCATCACGGTCACGATCGGCACCATGGCGTTGACCAAGCCGTGCCGAAGCACGACATAAGGCTCCGGAAGGCCTTTGGCCCGGGCAGTGCGCACGAAGTCTTGGCTTAGCACTTCCAGCATGCTGGAGCGCGTCATGCGGGCTACAAACCCCATCTGAATACAGGCCAGTGTGAAGGTGGGTAGAGCCAGATGGCGGGCCCATTGCAATGGGTCTTTGGCAAAGGCGACATAGTCGCCCGCAGGAAAAATAGGCACCAGCACAGCCACCAGCCAGACCAGCACCAGACCTAGCCAGAATTCGGGGATCGACAGGCCCAGCAGCGCCAGGCTCATCAAGCTCTGGTCAGCGGCGCGCCCATGGCGCACCGCCGCCATCACCCCTGCCGTCACGCCGAGCAGCACGGAGACTACAAAGGCCATGGCGGTCAGCGACAGTGTGATGGGCAGCCGCTCCAAGATGGCCTCCGTGACGCTGCGGTTTAGCAACAGAGAGGTCCCCAGATCACCCTGCAACAACCGGACGTACCACTCGCCCATGCGCACCAGAAAGGGGCGGTCCAGCCCGAGCTCGTGACGAACGCGGTCCAGCGCCTCAGCAGTGGCGCTGGCGTCTAGAAAGATGGATGCCGGGTCACCCGGCACCAGCCACAACAAGCCGAACGTGATCAGGGACACAAAAAACAGCACCGGAATCGACGCCAGTAGGCGGCGGATGATGAAGCGTCCCATGTCGTTTTGGCTCGAAGATCAATCCAGCCAAACACCCCACATGCGTGGGATGCGGTAGGCCTTGAAGTTTTTCAGCTTGGAGGTGGCCACCTGGAACAGGCCATAGTTCCCCATATTCACGGCGATAGCCTGGTCGTTCATCTGGTTCTCGAAATCGACAAACAACTTTTTCTGAACGTCAACGTTCATTTCGCTGTTGAACTTCTCGAACAGGCCGTCGATGACCGGGTCTGCTTTGCGTTGGCCTTGTCCTTTCACCCAATGTGACATGGCAGAGGCAGGGCCCTCATAAGGCTCAATCCCGAAGCCATGGGTCCAGAGGTTCCAACCGGTGTCGCTCTTGAGGCCAAGGTTGGATGTCGTGGGCCAGTCGGCTACTTTCACCTCCATGTTGACGCCAATTTGCGACACCTGCTGCTGAATGACGGTTGCCGTATCGACCGTTGGGCGGTCGTTGTGCACAATAAAGGTGAGCTTCTCACCCTTATAGCCAGACTTGGCCAATGTCGCTTTGGCAGTGGCAAGGTCTTGCTTGGGCGTCTTGCGGGCCGAGTGGTAAGCCGAACCCCCATAGACCCAGCTGGTGTCGATGCGGTAAATATCGGGGTAAGCCACTGCCATGATTTCTTCAAGGTCGAGGGCCTGCGCCACGGCACGGCGGAAGTTAAGGTCAGTGCCTGCGCCTTGCGCCATGTTGAACTTGAGGATCATGGCTGCAAAGGGCAGCACGGGGATCACCTGGAAGTTGGGGTTCCCTTTCAGGCGCTTCGCGGTTGGGCCATCGGTTGTCTCGTTCAGCTGAATTTGACCGGTCTCGACAGCCGCATCACGCGCACTGGTCTCGGGCATGAATCGGAAGGTCACATTGTCAATGTAGGCAATCTTGGCGCCAGCAAAGCCGTCGCGCTCTTTGTAAGCCGGATTAGGTTTGTACCCGTCAAATCGCGTGATCTTGATGTGGCTATCAGGCTTGTACTCAACAAACTTGTAGGGCCCGGTGCCAATGGAGCTAGCTTTACCCATGTCCTTGGCGGCTTCTTCGGAGGGCATGATGGCAATCGGTGCCCGTGGGCTCGACAAATTGCCAAGGAAGGTGGACTGCACAGTTTTCAGCTTGATGGTGACCTGATTCGGGCCGCTGGCGCTGACTGAGTCAATGGCACCGATCAGGCTGGCTGAGGCGCCCGACTTGCGATAGCGCTCCAACGAGGCCACGACATCGGCCGAAGTCATGTCCTTGCCATTGTGAAACTTGACGCCAGTGCGCAGTTTGAACAAATAGGTCAGGCCATCGGCAGAAATGGTGACGCCTTCTGCCAAGTCAGGCACAGGCCGTGCACCTTCGTCCCGCGCATAAAGGGTTTCGAAAATGTGCAGATTGACATTGCGCGCCACTTGCGCCGACGTGGCGTGGGGGTCTAGAGAGGGCGGCGCTGCCGTCATCCCGATCACCACATCGCCTCCTTTTTTCTGGGCGTGCGCTGGCCCAGCGCCTGTCAGTACTAGCAATGCGGACATTGCGAGAGTTAGGTAAGTTTTCTTCATCACATCAGTCTCCTAGGGTTGGATCATGGATGTCCATGATGGACACTTTTTCTATGCCTGCCTCAGGCTTTGGGCTCTTCATACACTTGCATCACGACTGCGACGCAGTCGCCACGCAGCACCCGTCCAGGGCCGCACGCAGCCCACAAGACGCCGCTGGCTTGATAGAAGATCCTGGCCGGCGCGTGGTCAAGGTCTTCTACAAAGTGCAGCAAACCGGCGAGTTGGCCCTTTTGGACGTTGTCGCCAGCTAGATTACAAGGCTCGAAAATGCCGCCGCTGGGTGCAAAGCTGTAGCAAGATGGGTCTGGCACCGTCATATGTCGGGTACCTGGCGCACCATCTTTTTGACGCATGTCAGGCATCCCGCTCATCATTCCAAGGTGGTTTAGCAGGTTGCGCACGCCACGCTCGCCAACACGCAATGCTTCCAGGCTTACCCGGCCCCAGCCGCCAATTTCAGTGCCTATGCACAGTATTTTTCTCCGTTCGATCGCTGAGGTCAAGGTGGCGCCCTCGTCCACGCCCGAAAAAATCACGTTGAACGGCGCGCCGAACGCTGCCGCTGCCGCCAGTGTTTTGCTTTTTAGTGCGGGGTCGTCGATGTCGTGCATGACGGTGCATAAGGCGAATTCGGCCGAATGACCACCCGTGTGCATGTCGACGGCGGCATCGACCAGTGGCAGGATATTGCTGTCGATGAAGTGCGCCAGCATGTCCGAAAAAGAGCCGGCAGGGTGACCCGGAAAACAGCGGTTCAGGTCACGCCCATCAATCGGCGACATCCGCATGCCGTTTTGGCTCAGTGCAGCCGGAATATTGACGCAGGGCATCAGGATAAGGCGGCCGGCGATCTCCTCGGGTTTGATGGACTGGGCCAGTCGTGAAATGACCACCTGGCCTTCGTACTCATTGCCATGAACCCCGCCGGTCAACAGCAGGGTTGGGCCGACGCCATTCTTGATGACATAAATCGGTATCTGGACCGTGCCCCAGCCCGATGTGTTGGTCGAATTTGGCGCCCGCAAGAAGCCAGACTGTCGCCCTGGACGGTCGAAATCGATGTCGCATTGGACTCGACTTTTGGCTAATTGCATTGGACAGATTCCCAGACTTGTAGTTGACAAACGGCAATGCTGTAAACGATAGCATACTTTCTAAAAGTATACAATATTCATCTACCCTGGGGACGTTATGACCTATCCCGTCAAGCTCATCCGCAATGCACGTATTCCAATGCCCGATGGCGTCAGCCTGGCCGCAGACCTCTATATGCCCGAGGGCGTGGGACAGCGTGTGCCGGCCATCATTGAGTACACCCCTTACCACAAGGTCAATAACAGCGCCTATGGACCGCGCGCCACACGTTACCCTTACTTTGCTTCTCAGGGCTATGTGTTCGTCAATGTCGATATCCGCGGGACGGGTGATTCGGAAGGCTTCAGTGAGTCCCCAAGCAGTCCCGAAGAGGTGCAGGATGGCGTAGAGGTGATTCGCTGGTGCGCGGCGCAGCCCTGGTGTGACGGCAACGTCGGCATGATCGGCATCAGCTATACCGCAGGCGTTTGTTTTGATGCGGCGCGCCAGGCACCCCCAGAGTTGAAAGCCGTGGTCTTATGCCAGATGTGCTCCGACTGGTATTCGGGCATGGCCTGCCCGGGTGGAAGCTTACGGCTTTTCGCGATGGAAAACTTTGCGCCGTTGATGGCCGCCTACAACTACGCGCCCCCCAATGCTGAACTGGTGGGTGAGCAGTGGCAGGCCATCTGGCGGCAGCGCCTTGAACACTCCACGCCCTGGAGTCTGTCTTATGTGGAGCACCTGCTGGACGGTCCTTTTTGGCAGTCCAGGTTGCTCCGCGATCAGCACGACATCGTCAAGGCAGCCACTTTCTTGATCGGCGGCTGGTCGGACTGGTACGGCGACGACTTGCTGCACACGTTTGACCGCCTGAGTTGCCCTAAGCGGGTCATTGTCGGCCCCTGGACGCACAACTACCCCGAGAACGCCTGGCCCTTACCGCGCATGAGCGACCGGTATGAGTGCCTGCGCTGGTTCGACAAATACCTTAAGGGCTTGGACACCGACCCTGCCAAGCCGGTCGACCGCGAACCTCCTGTCACGGTGTTCGTGCGGGATTACACCCCGCCCGCGCCGCTGCGGCGGCAGGACCCGGGCTATTTCCGTAACGAGGCGGCCTGGCCGCCAAAGGCCATCGTGGCGTCCTACCTTTTGGGGCCAGAAGGCTCACTCAGAGCGCCAGCGACTACGTCAACGGCTCTGCCCGGCGCCGATTTATTGGCGTACCGACCGGACGTGGGCATTGCTGCCGGCCGCTATGCGATCGGGCAATTTACCCCGGGCTGGGGCATGGCTGACGACCAGCGCATTGACGAGGGGCTGTCCTTGGTGTATTCCACCAAGCCCATCACTGAGGTGATGGAAATGGTCGGGGTGCCACGCACCATCTTGTACTACCAGGCTGATGCCCCTATTGCTTTTTTAAGTCTCAAGCTCTGTGATGTTGCGCCCGACGGCACCAGCGTGCTGGTCACTAAGGCGGTGCTTAATCTCACCCACTTGCGCTCCCACAGCGAGCCCGAGCCCTTAACGCCTGGCCGCGTCTATACGCTGGACGTTTCCCTACAAGCGGCGGCCTATCGTTTTGCTCAGGGTCATCGAATACGCTTGATGGTCAGCGGTTCGGACGTGCTCAATGCTTGGCCCACCCCAGACCACTACACCGCCACCATTCACTATGGGTCGCAGCAACCGTCCAGGCTCGAGATGCCCGTGGTGCCAGCTGCGACATTGCCGGCGCCTGCCTTTCAGTCCAGCGAGTTCGCGCCCCTGCCCCAGGACCAGATACCGGCGCCCGATTACTCAGTGACCCGTGACCTGGTAGCGGGCACCCTGACCTGCAACTACCGGACAAACTCCGGCGTGGGTGTGAACGGTTCGTCTTACACCGTCAGCCTGCACCGGCCCGAGCAGGCCAGTGTCGTCAGCGACTTTCGCTATAACGTGGTCCGTCCGGACTGGTCATGCCAAGTCTACGCACAGTGCACCACACACAGTGATGCCGATGGCATGCACCACGCGGTAGAGACAAAAATCACCGTCAATGGGGAACCCTATTGGAGTAAGTCTTGGACAACGCGGGTGCCGCGTTTGGGTTGGTGATAGCCGTCAGGCAGTGGGTGGGGCTGCAGTCCACGGATAACATCACCGGTAACCCTTCCCGCAACGAGTACTCCTCGCAGCATACTTTATAATAGTATACAATATTCAAATGCCAACGCTCGTCGTGGACCGCTCAGGTCTTGCCCCACCTACGCCACAGGACGCGCTGGCTTTCTCGCTGGCAAAACTGCAGCCGCGCACATTGGCGCAGCAAGTCATCGAGGCCTTGGTAGGCGCCGCCGCTGAGGGTCTGATCCTGCCTGGCGACCGAATCATCGAGACCGAACTGGCGCAGCGTCTGGGGGTCAGTCGGGTGCCGGTGCGCGAGGCCCTGCGTGTGTTGGAGAGTCAAGGCATCGTGATCAACGAGCCCTACAAGGGCATCCGCCTGACGCCTGTTACGCCGGAACGCATCGACCAATTGATCGAAGTTCGCGTCGCCTTGGAAACCACGGCGCTGTCTCGGGCGATCCGTTTGGGGCGCAACCAAATCACTCAAATTGGCGCGTTACGGGCGATAGTGGACGACATGGAGGCTCGCGCCGCTGCCAATGATGTGTTTGGATTTGCCACCGCAGACACCCAGTTCCACCGGACCCTGACAGGCTTCGCTGGCAATGCGGTGCTCAGCGACATGTGGGAAATGCTGGCGCGCCAGATGACCATCATTTTTGGCCTCTCGGCCTTGGGTAAACCCATGGTGGACATCGTGGAGGAACACAACACCCTGATTGCGGTGTTCCAGTCCGGCCACGTGGCCGACATGGCCCGAGCAATCAGCGACCACATCGACGTCGAGATCCACAAAGTCGATCTGGAAAACATCATCGCCCGTCGAAGGTCTGAGACGCAGGCGAAGGTCCCCTGAACATTAAGAAAGCGCGCAGCCATGTTGACAACCGGACACAACCCATCCACCGCGCTGCCCCCAGTGCGCATTCGCTCCATCGTTGCCGCGCCCCTGTTTGGCGAAAGCCCTAAGGGTGGTTGGTCCGCCGAAATCCGCCCGGAGGATTCCATTCACGCGCTCATCGCGGTCCATACGGACGCCGGCATCACGGGCTATGGCAGTGTCTTCACCGACGGTCGGCTGGTGCAGGCCGCACTGAAAGTGCTGGAGCCCCTGTTTCTGGGTGAAAACGCACTGCAACCCGAGAGGGTGACGGAAAAGCTGCACCAGAATACATTCTGGATGGGGCGTGGTGGCACCTTGACGCACACCATCAGTGGCATTGACATCGCACTGTGGGACATTCTTGGCAAGGCGACGGGCTTGTCGGTGGGTAGCTTGCTGGGCGGCCGCTATATTGAGCGTGTGCGCCCCTATTGCTCGCTCTTGATGGAGATGCCCGATCGGATGCACGACGTCGTGGCGCCCTACAAGGCCCGGGGCTTCAAGGCCTTCAAGGTGGGTTGGGGTCCGTTCGGACGGACGAATGACGCGGGCCTGGACCGCGCCATCATCGCTGCGACCCGTGATGCTCTGGGCCCAGACATCCAACTGTTTGTTGATCCTGGCGCCAGCGACGCGCATTGGCCCCAGGGTCTGAAATGGGCACTGCGCTCGGCCGAGATGCTGGCAGACTACCAAGTGGGCTGGTTCGAAGAGGCCCTCAAGCCCGACGCGCTGGAAGATTTTTGCACCCTCCGACGCGCCAGCCCGGTGCCGATCGCAGGCGGCGAGGTGCTGACGCGACGCCAGTCATTTCTGCCGTGGCTAGAGCGGGGCGCCTTTGACATCGTGCAACCCGATGTCACCAAGGTCGGCGGCATCAGCGAACAGCGGCGCATCGTCTGGATGGCACAGGACTATGGTGTGCGTTATGTGGGCCACGGCTGGAACACCGCCCTGGGCGTCGCTGCCGACCTGCAATTGGCTACCGCGTTCCCAGGTGTAGACCTGGTGGAGTTCATTGGAGGCAGCCCCTACGTCGACGGCATTCTGCGCGAACCCTTTGTGCTTGACGCCGATGGCATGCTGCCAATCCCCAACAAGCCAGGGCTGGGAATCGAGCTTGATCCGGCTGGCGTGGCCCGCTACACGCCAGATGCCGAACCATTTTTTGCAGCCTGAACAGGACACTGAACAAGGTCCTTGACCAAAACCTGAGGTAGCGCCTGATGAGTCCGCTTTTTTCCCTGAAGGGGCGCGTTGCGCTGGTGACTGGTGCATCACGCGGGCTAGGCTTCGCGATGGCCCGGGCCCTGGCCGATGCTGGCGCGTTGGTCGTCCTGAATGGCCGCGACGCCACCACACTGACGGCCCGGTGCGCTGAGATCGAGGCGGCAGGGGGCAGGGCGGCCATCGCAGCCTTCGACGTGTGCGACCGGCCAACCGCCGATGCAGCCATCGACGACATCGTCGCCCGTTTCGGCAAGCTCGACATCTTGATCAACAATGCCGCCTTTGGTGTGCCGCGTGACTTTTTCGACATTTCTGACGATGACTGGCGACTGTCAATGAACGTGGCGCTGGACTCCTGTTTTCGCCTGTCGCGCAAGGCGGCCGTCGGTATGGCGGCTCAGGGCTGGGGCCGCATCGTCATGATCTCATCCGTCAATGCCCGCATCGGCCGCGGCACCAACACGCCCTACATCACGGCCAAGGCCGGTTTAGAGGGACTCGCCCGCGGCATGGCCTCTGAATTAGCGACGCAGGGTGTCACGGTCAACTGCATTGCGCCGGGCTACATGGCCACTGACATCAACACCGTGTTCCGGGCGCAGCCAGGCAAGTACGACTGGATAAGCAACCGCACGCCCATGAAGCGCTGGGGTTCACCGGAGGACTTGATGGGCGCCGCCGTTTTTCTGGCCAGCGAGGCATCGGCTTTCATGACCGGGCAGGTGATGGTGATCGATGGTGGCATGACGATCGCCATCTGAACTCAATGCATTAAGGGGGCTCATGAGTACCTACGGCGTCAATCTTTCCAAGGATGTCATGGTCCCGATGCGGGATGGTGTCCGGCTCGCGTTTGACATCTACCGGCCAGCGAGACAAGGCGCCTTTGTCGAGAGTCGCTTTCCGACGATCATGTTGCACACGCCTTATGACAAGACCGACCGGCGCTACAGTGAGATCGCAGACTATTTTGTCCCCAAGGGCTACAACGTGGTGCTGATCGACCTGCGTGACCGTTACCGGTCAGATGCCTCCGGGGTGTACTACCACGCGGCCACACCCCACACCGGGCGCGACGGGGCGGATATTTGCGACTGGATCGGTGCCCAGCCCTGGAGTAACGGCCGTATCGGCACGGTGGGCAGTTCCTATGCGGCGATCACCCAGGTGCGCACGGCCATTGAAGCGCCGAAAAACCTGACCGCCATCTGGCCAGATGTGGTGCCGACCAATAGTTTCCAGAACCAGTGCCGTGAGGGCGGCGCCATGCAGCAGCACATGTTCTGGGCCTTGTTCATCCACGCGCAGGATGACCAACGCGTGCGGGACGATCCAGTCAAGTCAGCCGAGGTGTGGGACAACCTGCGCAACCTGCGTCAAATGTTTCGGGCTACCCCTTGGAAGGCGGGCCAGACGGCTCTGCGCCATACGCCGGAGCTGGAGGCCTCGCTGCTGGACTACTACACGCGGGGCGGGTACGACAGTTACTGGGATCGGGTCGAGCACAACTACACCAAATTTTGGGAGCAGCACGCCGACATTCCGGTCACGATGTCGACCGGTTGGTATGACCCGTTTCCGGCCGCCGACACTGAATACTTCACGGCCATGACACGCCTGAAAAAGTCACCGATGCGCTTGATCGTCGGCCCCTGGAGCCATGTTGGCATGCGAGGCGAGGCCAGCTATTGCCACCAGGTCGACTTCGGGCCGCAGAGCGTGTGGGGAGTTAACCGGTACTTTGAAGAGCAGCTTTCGTATTTTTCGCGCTGGCTGCCGGACGATGCCACCGGCCAGCCGGCTGATGAGGCGCCCGTTCGGATTTTCGTGATGGGTGGCGGCTCGGGCCGTAAGACGCCCCAGGGGAAGCTTGACCACGGCGGCTACTGGCGCGACGAACCGGCCTGGCCCTTAGACCGTGCTGTGCCAACCCCCTATTTCTTGCGTGGCGATGGTGGCCTGTCCACGCAGGGGCCGGCACCGGGAGAAGCGGCACGCCAATTTACCTATAACCCGGCGCACCCGGTCCCCACATTGGGCGGCTTGTACTGTGCCATCGGTGAGTTGCCGGCTGGCGGCGCTGGCATGGAGCAGGCTTGGGCTCGGTTGCTCAGCCCGGTGCTGCGCCTGCGCGACCTGCTGTCCCCCGGTCCGGTAGACCAAAAGGAGGCGCCCGAGTTTTTTGGCTCAGAGGCGCCCTACCCCCGCCTGGCCGACCGCGCCGATGTGCTCGTGTTCCAGACGCCGCCACTCACAGAAGCGGTGGAGGTGACAGGGCCGATGACGGTGCACCTTTGGATCTCTTCGAGCGCACTCGACACGGACTTCACTGCCAAGCTGATCGATGTGCACCCTGCCAATGAAGACTACCCGGCGGGTTTTGACATGCTGATCAATGACTCCATCATCCGTTGCCGTTACCGTGAGGGCTATGACAAAGAGGTGTTCCTCAGCCCTGGTGAGGTGGTGCCGGTGACCATCGTGCTGCCACCGACCAGCAATCTCTTTGACCGGGGCCACCGTATCCGGGTCGACATTTCTTCGTCTAACTGGCCGCGACTTGACCTCAACCCCAACACGGGCGAACCCATGGGGCGCCATACCCACACGGTGGTCGCTGAGCAGCGGGTTTATTCCGACGCCGCGCACCCGTCCCACATCGTGTTGCCGGTGATTCCGAGGGCCGGCCACGGCACGTCAGCATGAAGGGGGTACTCAATGACCAACCAGTCTTTGCAAAAGGAGACATCTCTTGAATAAGCCAATGTCAAACAACGTCATGGATCTGCCC
>Ga0007787_10000526_pt1 | contig 11956 bp, 7 predicted proteins | sample LauGreFa1BDMLBSN_2_FD_59500 | JGI IMG/M metagenome (GOLD analysis project Ga0007787, IMG submission 59500) | Freshwater lake microbial communities from Lake Michigan, USA - Fa13.BD.MLB.SN | ecosystem: Environmental > Aquatic > Freshwater > Lake | place: Lake Michigan, USA | collected 2013-09-23 | reverse complement strand
AACCATAATCAATGCAATCTTCAAGAAGATTTGGGTTAATGCCACAGCGCCGTAAGCTCGCTAAAAATAAGTTCGTAATATGACTGCCGGAATCAAAAAATTGTTGACGGTGAGCTTCAAATTCATCTAAGTGATATTGGGGCTGAGTGATCACAGACCAATATGGATCTGCAGTACCAAGTGACTCCCATTCACCAGAGATACGGGTAAACATTGCCTCTAAGAGAGCATCGGTACATTCGACCTCAACCGGAATGGCAGGCAAAGAAAAGGGGTGGCGATGTAAAACTTGCTGGGGATTATTTAATATTTCACCCATGCGCTTACGAAATTCTGCTGATTTATAAAATTCAGCACGCAACCCCTCAATCGAGTGAATTGACTGACACAGATTATTAATCACCTCCACATTCTCAGGTTCGCGACCCAAAAATAAGAGGTAGGCAAGACGCACCTCATCAGAAGAAATCAAAAAAGCTCCCAATTAAATTTAATGTCAATTTTATTACAAAGGGTCGATCTAAACAGCAAAAATTGGTTACTTACAAGCTCCTAAGATAGCACTAGACGGGTAATCCGAGTACTGCCACTGGAAGTAATCCGATAGCCAAGACGTATATGACTACAGGAATCTGGTGGCATGAGCTGATTTTGCATATTAATCTCATAAATAGCCTCATCCATCAGCGCTCCAGACACCCCCTCAAAACGAACCAAAAGCTGCATTTGCAAACCGACTCCAGCCTCCATATAAAAAAGTGTTCCTGACTGGCCACCAAGATCTTCAATCGGAATTGCAAACTCAGAGAACAAATTACAAGTATCCCCATCGGGCAATTTCGAAATGATATGCCAGCCAAAGCGATCTGTTGATCCGGTGATATCGCGCGTGAAACGATCACCAAAAATATTGGCTAGTTTTTTTGGCCTCCAGCCGGGCTTATCAACCCAAAAAGGGATAGGTATCCTCAGGGCATCTGCTTTTATATAAAGCTCATTAATGCTAGAACCCATATTGAACTCTGAGTCATCAACAATATTAGAGATATCCTGAATAGAGACCTCATTTTGATTAAAAGCATTACGGCAATAGCTCAAATAATCTAAAGATATAGAATCATCAACACTAAATATTGAAATAGAAGAATTCAAAACTGCTTTATAAGCGGATAGTTCAACGAAATTTATTCTTGCAATCAAACTAGAACGCAATAAAATGTCCCTCTTAGGCTGAAAGCCAACCTTATCTTCCTTAAGGACTATTTCTTTATCCATGACTTCGTAAAACTGTTGTTTACAGAATGCAGTAGCTGTTGAGTAGCGGCTACCCAGGACTAGATCAAGCAAATAATTGGGGCCATAATAATCACAAGGATCAAAAAATGCAATCCATAAAGCTTCACCTACTAATTCGTTAAAACTAATATTTTTAAGATCTGAAATATAAAAATATTGCTTAATCCAATCTAGTTTTAAGGAAGAAATTTCCAAAAAAACTGATTTAGACTTAGCAATACAAATACAACTCCAATTTGAGTGCAACTGAACAGATAAGAGCCTGAAAACACGGTGCACCTCACCAATATTATCTATAACAAAAATAACTAAAATACTTGGCAAGATTAGATCATCATGATTGGCAAGCACCTTATTTGCGATCCTAGACAAACGGTGAGCATATGTATGCTCTAGCATTACCTTCCTAATGCCAGCAGTTAAAAGTTTGACAGCCAATGTTTCATTTTCAGATATCTTATTTACACGATCTCGAATTTCAATCTCATTATCACTAGCAATTACTAGATCCCCAAAAAGAAATGGTAGTGCGCTAGAGTAATTAGAAATAAGAATAGAGCCAGAAGCCAATAACTCAAAAACTCGACGAGAAAACATAGAATCTGAAGTTTTAACAGTATTTAAATTTATGCTGTATTGATATTTTTGGTAAATAGCATTTATTTCTAAATATGGAATCCTGCCTATAATTTTAGATTTAAAGCGTTCTGGAAATAGATAATTATTATCAATTACATTATGATAGCGATCGTAAATATCGAAATCAATTATTCCATCAAGCGCATTGGCTATGCTATCAAAATCCTTAGATCTTTCATGATATTTTTTATAATAAGACCCAACAAAACATGCCTTACGAATTTTATTTTTTACACCAATGGGATTGTAAATTTTTGGCTGCACTCCAAATGGAAGGACAAACACATTTGTATGTTTCAATAATGCCTTATAGTGTGGCACACAATTTAAATCAGTAGTGAATACAAAATCGAATAAGCTTGCAGTCAAAAGAAATAAATTAAAGTGAAATGGGTCCTCTTTGGACCAAAAAACAGTGGGGATAAATTCTGAATTACAAGTCTTTAGTAGGGCCTGCAGCTCAACACTACAAGAAGATATTTTTCCGTGCCACTGATTTTTAAATCCATGCCAAGCTGATTCTACAAGGAGCAAGTCTGGCTTAAAACTAATAATTTCCTCAGAGCACTTTTCAAGGGTTAGATTGTGTAGAAGACAATCTGGTGCAAGTGATAACTCTGTGAATTCGTCAGCAATAATTGCAATTTTAAATACCAAATTAATTTCAGACTGAAAATTATCAATCTACCTTTCTACTTGTGAAAACCATAGAGTAATTTTTATAAATATTCCTAGAACAATTTCTATTTTGCTAATTATTTCAAGTGGATAAATCAAAGTATTCAATTATTAATTTTCTATAAAGAGAATTGATTTTGAAGGATAAAGTTTCAGCTTAAAATTTCCCACTTCAATAACACTGAAATAAAATCTAAATTTATCCTCAATATACTGCAGAGTAAAATTAACACCTTTATTGAATACAAGTTTACTGGCAATATCTATGGAGCCTATATTATTCTCACCAAACTCACTAACAAAAACTCCATGGTAGTAGGGGCTATCAAAGCCATTTAAATTTAAATCGAAAAAATAGGTTCCAGGTAAATTTATAGTAAAAAAATATTCATAATATGTAGATATATATTCGGAAGGAGCATCAATTTTTATTGCGCAATTCAGTTGTGTAGATGCAGCAAGAAGCTTTTTAATTTCATCTTGAGGCACTAGATAGCCGCCGAACCCAAGAATATATCTATTTAAATCTAAGTGTCTTTCGGCAAGCAAATAATCTAACTTATGATCAAACGCTAAAATATTATTTAACCTAATCAATATCAACCTTGAGTAAATTGAGCACTTATATGATCTTGCTCCTAGCCTCCAGGCAAGATGACTTAAATACGTTGGGGAATTGTGCTTTTTTACTAAATATTTACAATGAATATCATATAAATCTTTTTCATCAATAAATCTATCCTGAATATATTCAAGTAATTGAAGTTCATTCAATACTCTACCTGGATGATGTGTAGCCCCCGATAACGCAAGCAAAGTAACATTTTGAGCAATTTGTGCAATTTTATTCGCATGAAATCTGTCAATCGTCCTAGGATCATAAATAACTAATATTTTAGAGCCATTAACATCTCTAGATTCTCTAATAGAGTGTCTATGCTCAGTTATATAGCTAGACCAACGATTGTCAAAGCTTTCAAGCACGGAATACTGCGGAGAAAAAACGATAACATATGAAACGCTTATTAAATCCCTAAAGGCTAATGCAGCAAAGCCTCCCATAGACGAACCGTAAAAAATTACTTTTGAATATTTAGAACAATGTTCTTTCAATATTAATTCGAAATCATCTTCTAACAAAGAGTTATACCAATCATCTGATTTATTTTGAATTGACAGCACTGCATAGCCCTTAGTTAACCAAAATAATTCTGAAAAACCATAATCTCTAAAATCACTCCAGGCAAAATAACTAAAGGTGATAATAATTCCTGTAGGATTACTAGGAGCCCTCAGTGAAATTAATATTGAATTATTTTTATAAACTAGTATTTTATTCACGAGATTTTTAGTATAACCTCTATATTTAACTAACGCCAAATAATAAAACCAACTCAAAAGTTGTAAAAATTACCAAATTCCTACTTATTCTAAATGTAAGATCTATCAACAATCACTAGAAATTTTAAAAATTTAGCCGATCAACAAAAATACTTAAATACACCCTGATTTATACAAATGTGAATTTATTCAAAATTTAGATATTGATACCGCATTGAAATTACAATTATTTAGCATACCTAGATATAATCATCTTAACCCAACCTAGTCAGGAATAAAATGCAAGATAAATTTGAAATTGCTTACGATGGATATCTTAATAGTTTTTCAACATCCCTATCTCCGGAGCTAAAAAGCATCTATAAAAAATATGCTCTCGGAAATAGGGACAGGGGCGAAGAGATAGCTAATAGCATTGTAACCATTTTGGGATCCAGCATACATGGTCTTTCGTGTATAGATATTGGCTCGGGGTATGGAGGGTTACTGCTTGGACTAGCCAAAAAAGGCGCCTCGGTATTGGGCATTGAATACGACAAGCAACTTTATGAGCTTAGTCTTACCAATATTCAAGATGAGCCGTATGATATTCATATTCGCTATGGGGATATTCTTGATCGAGAAGTAATTCCTGCGGGTACTAAATTTGACTTGATAACAATTAATGATGTTTTTGAGCACATATTCGATATTGAATTTCTTTTCAAAAAATTAGATCAAATTTCTCATGAAAATACTATTATTTATTTTGAAATACCAAATCACCATTCCTATCATGCAATTAGAAAAGAACATCACAAGCATATTTATGGACTTACGCTAATAGAACCTGGTTCATGGGCGGAGATTGTTGGTAGCTTTAACATTTACCATAGATCCTTCTACTTATATAAGCTTTTATTTAAATCAATTGGATATAAAAATATAAGGTTTAACCAACTAAATAAGGAATCAATAGGAACTTTTGATCGAATTATTAGAGAACACTCGCTAATTTTTAGCGAACTACAAAATCATGATTTTAAAACTTCTCGCCTAAAATCTGCAGCATTGTCAAACTTCAAAAAACTACATGATTTCTTTGTGGATGAAAGTGATCATAAATCTGAAGAAGAGCTTTTTATCGAGTATGAAGCTTATGTGTGGTCTGGGATAATCAAAAAGAAGTCACTTGATACCCAAAGTAACAACATAACAATTGAACTATAAAAATACTTTTTGAGGAGCGATCGCTAGCCTACCTTACAACATAAATTTAAATTTTTAAGTTTCATATTAAAAAGGATGTAAAGCAATGGCAGAAGTTAAATTCCAATCAACTCAATGTAATATTTGCAACTGCGATACTATTAATTTCATTGAAAGCTTTCCTGGTGGAAATAAAGTAAGGTGTCCAATATGCGGATCATTCGAAAGACATCGAATACTTCAAGAGGTTTATGAAAATCAGATAAAAAATGATTTCAATTTCGACAATAAAAATGTTTTAATTTGCACCCCTAGCAAAGCAGAATCCGACTATCTACTGAAAGGCGCTACAAAAATCACAAGTTTTGATATACGCCCAGTAGATTGGTTTGATATACAAATGGATATCTGTAATATGTCGACAATTGAATCAAATAGTGTTGATGCGTTTTTGGCTATAGCAGTATTACAGCATGTTGATGATGACATAAAAGCAATTAACGAAGTATGGCGGGTACTAAAACCAGGGGGATGGTTTTTTGTACAAGCCTCAAACCTATACAATGGCAGCACCATACCATTTGAGGATAGGCATAAACACTACAGTGAAGAAGAGTTTCAGAAATATAGGGTTGCGACTTACAGGGTCTATGGACTAGAAGATCTTAAGAATCTTCTTTCCACAAGGTTTAAGGTAAAAACTTTTTACGGAACAGACCCCATAACAGAAGGAGCGGATCATATAATTTGCGGGATTAAGTGATTGTATTGCTGAATCCAATGACCAACTCTTTAATTGTTAACTTATGACATTCACCCCAAAGGCCTATTCTAAATTTTTCAATCCCAACACCACTTGGCAACTCAAAAGTAATCGTTCCAGACTTATTCTTTGCAGACATATATCTATAAAAACCATAATCTGGATTATCTGACAGAACTAACCCATTAAAATTAATATGATCCCCCTGTTCATCTATGCGCCCAAACACTAGCACTGCACTATTCTCAATTTCATAAGTATCTTCCAAAAGGTACTCAATTCTTATCTCACCTGAACATTTTTCAGGTAGAGTTATTTCAAATAGATCCTCACTTAATTCAAAATTACTTAAGACAGAATATTGCGTTAATTTTTTTTCAACAACATAATCTATCAAAAAAGGAAATTTTTTTAATCCTGTATCGGAAGTCATTACTACTGGATATGAATCTAAGTCTTGAAAAATTTTATCCTTAAGCCCGACATTCATCCTTGAAAAAATATTTGTGTCCTGATCAATAGATCGCATCCAAAAATAGCTAATTTCCCTAGAGTCAAGGAGAACAATATTTTCAAAATCTGATTTACTATGATCAATACTAATAGGCATGACATAATCTCCATTAATTAAATTTAGAGTGCAAATTTTTGTTAGGCCTATATTAATTTTTGGACAATATGCTACTCTAAGATTCTCAATTTTATTAGTTTGATTGTTATAGAAACCAGTCAGACCTTTGCCGAAGGAAATCAATCTACCCACATTTTCCTCCCTTAAGTAGTTGCTCATTCTATCAATGAAGTCAATTGAGAGTAAGTCATCATCATCTAAATTAAATAATCCAAAAATTTGTAGATTATTATTTGAAAACTTCTTAAGTTCAGATGGAATAATAAACTTATAAAGTTGATCGGTTCTGGAATCTTTAACGTCTATACAATCAAGACGAATAAAATCATATTTATTTGAGTAGGATAGCAAAATATCCTTATAAAATTTGGGGAGGTTTTTGCTATATTGAATAATATGGCATATTTTATATCTTTTCGAAATTTCATTAATTATAGGTAGAGAGATCTTAAAAAAAATTTCAGCTCTCACCTTGAGGCGTGACTCCTCAAATAGCTTTGAAGCGTAGGATGCTGAAAATTCCTCGCTAGAAATTATCCATTCACCTGCACGAGGAATAAGAAGACTAAATCTAGAAACAATAAAAAACATTTATTCACCTTTACACAAAAACATTTAAAATTTTTTATAAATTAAAGAGATAATCCATCAATATCAATTAACAAGAAGCAAACTCATTTATTTAAAATTTATTAATGTCTTATATTTTTTATATAAATCTTAAAGACATAAATATGAAAATATTAATCCTTACATTTTTATAATGCTAATAATTTTGAATTTCCATAACCAGAAAAGTTTGTAGGTACCTCCATAAGCTCACTAAAATTAATATCATTCCTTAACTCATCAAACGAAATAATTTCATATTCATCAGATGAAGTGATAATAAATTCCTCAAAGGCATTAAACAGTTCATGATCTACAGCAACATTAGTCTTATCATATTTATTTAAAAAAGACCAGCTGTGCATTACTAGAATTAATATTTGATTTACAGGATCCTGTTTAATACTAGTCTTAATAAAATCATGATAATCACGAAAACTACGAAGTCTATGACTCTCAAAACCAAAATATTTTTGTGAATTTGAGAATATGTTGGGCCCAGTTAGAATGCCTGTTGGAACCTCAATAACACCATTACACCACTTAAAGATACCTAGTGGTCCAGCATCTACGCCATGAGGATAATTCAATCTATGTGTAGTTTCTGGGTAATAATTAAATGAAAAAGGGATATTAAGCTTTCCCAAAGCATTAATAATGCCACTAGAGTATCTCCAAGAACCCGCCCTAAATGCAGTTGGATGCTTAATATATTTTGTAAATAAATCAACTAATGGCTCTAAGTATGTCATTGACGCCTCATTATCGAAATAATTTACTGCAAAGGTTGGTCTTTTATATCCTTTTTTCTTCCATATTTCATCTGATAAATGCTCAAGGTGAGCATGCATTTCTAAATCATGCCCAGCCGTATTTATTAAATCCTTTACTTTACTTGTAATTCCTGGATATGAGTATTCAGTACTAATATCATAAAAAAATAATACCTTTTTATTAATTTTATCTACAGTATCCATGATCTTTTGAATACCGTATTCCTCCGAATTAGATATCCTTCCAAAAATATTAATATCGGGTGATTTGTCGAATATTGGAAAATCTAAAGCTTCGGTGTCACAAGTGATAAGAATTTTTTTTTTCATGTACAGTCCTTAAAGTCGATAGCCATTCACTTGCCACAGGCTCCCAAGATAAATAATCACGAGCAGAAGTCTTGCATTTCAATGAAAATTCATAATGTTTATTAAATACATTTCTAGCAAAAGCAAGTATTGAATCTAGATAAACTGGATCAATAATTGCATCTTCCAAACTTTCACCTGGAATAATAAGGCCAATATTATTACGTTCCGCATGTTCACTGTAATCTCCGATACAGTCAGTCATTAAAACAGGCTTTCCTGCGGCAAGATATTCTCCATATTTCGTCGGGGATGAGACGATATTAACAGGATCATATTTTCTCAGCAACACGGCTACCGTTACATCTTGGAAATTTTTTTGTACTTCATTATGTGGCACTTCTTTTAAAAATATAGAGCCCATGTCCAAATCAAATTTATGGCAAAGCTCTCGAACCTTTTCATGGTCAACTTCGGGTACAAGTAGCTTAAAATTAATTTGGCGATCCAAGAGTCGTAACTTAGAAAACATTTGAATCATTTCTTTTCCACACTGCCAATCAGTCATCGTACCAATATAACCAAATGTAATACCTTGATAATCTACTTTATCTTCACCAAAAAATTGATGACTAAATTTATCATCAGATAGGCAACACGGCACAATTGCTTGGTTTAAATTCGTTAGCCCATATTTGTGTTTATAAAAAGCATTCATTTTGTTAGAAACAAATATATTTAAATCGGCTTGCTTTAAATTATTCAATTCCTCAGTCTCAAGCATTTTTATTCGGGCTTGGGAAGCACCTCCCATCCGTGATTCCTCAGGAAGGATCCCATGCCAGTCAACCGAAAATAGAATATTTGGAATATCGACCTTAAGGGGAATAACTAAGCGTGCGCAGTAAAGTGCTTCAGCATGAATTACATTTATTTTCTCAATTGAAATGATATCTTTAATTGAATTTCTAATTGAGGAAAACTCAGGTAAATCACTTAAAGAAAAGAAATTTTTGCATAATAAAATATGAGTAATTGCACCAATTCGTTCAAAGTATTTAATATGATCTATCGAATCTTTACCATCTTTCGGAACAATGCAAATCAAATGAACAGTACATCCTAATTGTTTTAGAATCTGAATCTCTTGCTCTACGCGAATACGGTACCCACCTGCTGAATTTATTGGGATATAAGCAATAATTGCAATATTAGGAGCGCTAAAGAGATTTAAAGCCCGATTTTTTACCTGAGCGATAGTGTCACTTTCAACTAATCCATCTTTCTTAATAAATTCCTGGCAAAGAATACTTTCTAATTTGTGATGAATATCATTATCATCAAATCGGATGTGTGAATAGTGCCTACAAAATTCAGAATTCTCTAGATAGGAATTTAAGTTATTAATTTCTAATATTTTTGATGCCATCCCCTCAACCGTAGGCATAACAAATTTAGGTGGATATATTCGGTCTGACCCAACCCAATCGCGAATAATTGGAATACATCCTGACGCCATTCCTTCAGCAACAGCTTGGTGAGAGCCTTCAAAATCACTTGTTGATATTATCCACCCAATATCTCTATACCACTCACTCATATCTGAGCCATGACTTTCAAAAATTACGGCGCCAGAATTCTCAAGATCAGTTATTTTAGAGAATAATGAATTATACCAATTCATTTCATCTTTTCTGTTCATCATCCATGGAAAATCTTTTGGAAGAGAACCTTTAATTCTAAGCACATATCTATGATCGTGCCTCCTTAATATTCTTAACAGATCGATCGCTAAATCTAGTCTTTTACGAGCAGGAACTGCGCCAACAAATCCTAATGTAAAGCTCGATTTATTTATATCTTTTGGATGATTTAGCAGTGTCTTGGCTGGGATTGGATTATAAATAAGTGATGATTTAGGCCTCAATATAGGAAATGTTTTCTGAATAAAATCGTAGCAGTGGTGCGTAATAAGAATCAGCCTGTCTACTTTTTCCCAGTGCGTCTGCCAAATATAGCTAATTGAATTTCTGGCTTGAATTTCCTGTAAATGCAACCTAATTACTAGACACTGATCAACTCTTTTATGCTCAGAAAACCAAACAGCATTTCCTAATGCCCACTCACAAAAAATAATGTCAGCCCATGCTAGCCCTTCCTTAGCAGCATCAAGGTCATCTAATACGTGCCCCTTATGCTCTAAGACACGAACATCATAATAAGACTGAACTTTCATGTATTCAATGAAAGATTTAATAAACTTTTGATCATGCCCGCAAAATAATAGTTTAATTTTTTTCATAAAATAACTGTTTAAATTAAAGCTTGGTAACTTTATTGCAAAGAAAACTGCTCAACTTCGATATCAGTATGACAACTTTCAAATGGTAGATAATCAAACCAAGCTCTAGATTGAATCTTTTGATTTATAATTTCAACAAAAACTTGATCTAACTTATCCAATAAATCATCAAGAATATCTTTATTGGGCTTAAATACCAAAGATGATAGTCGCCCTCGATTAATAGCCATTCCTATCCCGCTAACATTATCAAATGTACATTTTCCATCTAAAATTAATTGGTAATCAATTTCATCAATCATAGATCCAACTACCTGCTCATCACCACTTAAGGTGTTGACTGCATCCAAAAAATAATTACGGCCATAATGATCTCTTGGATTGCATATTGCAACTAAAGAATTAGGCTTTTGATCTAAAAGATATGATCCAAGATTGCTAGATGGCAACTTCAACACCTTGTAACCAGATGTTTTAAATTCCTGATAAATATTTTCAGATTCCACACTTTCAATTCTAAAATTTGGAATTAAAACTTCAGTAGGCTGAAAATTTTGTTTCTTTATATTGTCAAGTAAAGTCTTATGATTTTTAAATGGAAGGGCAATGCAAATAAGATTTGGGTTCGGTTTTTTATAATCTATACCAATTTTATTGGCAATTTCCTCAATTCTGTCTGCATATGTATTACCGGAGTGAATGGAACGTATGCCTAATATTGATTTTTTTAACCAAAGTAAAGGGTCATTCATTAAACTGTCAATTTCAGTATCTACTTCGGATTTTGATGATGGTGTTGGAACAATTCCCCGAAAAAAATTATCTACGCCTACAGACGGTGTTGATATCACAGGAGTTCCACATGCAAGCATCTCAAATACACGACGAGCGAACATTGTTGGAGAATCTGAAACAGAATTTACATTTAAGCCAAGTCGATGCCATCTATATGAATCAATAACATCGCCATAATTTAATTTACCGCGTATATAAGGCTGTAGTAATTGAGGGAAAGTAAATCGTTCCTTATCTTTCCCTACCGAATCATACATTCGATCATAAATATCTAGGGGGTATTTAGCAGATGCAAAAAGTAATTGCTCCATATACTTTTTACGATCAGTAAAATCATCAGCGTAATAACTTCCTGCGAAACTAATGCCATTGGTACGCTTTTCTTTAAGGAATGCGTTATGAATTTTAGGCTGCGCTGCAAAGGGAAGACTGTATACCTTAGTGTATGGCCCTACCCTCTTTTGATATTTCTCCACACAATTTTGATCAGTCGTGAAAATATAATCGAATTCTATTGCCCTATCAACAAAATGCTCAAAATTAGGAGGATCCTCCTTATTCCAAAAAACAGTTGGTATTTTTTTATTCTTTGCCCAGCTAATGATATTTGCTAATTCATTATCTGGTGGATG
>Ga0007787_10000517_pt1 | contig 12024 bp, 9 predicted proteins | sample LauGreFa1BDMLBSN_2_FD_59500 | JGI IMG/M metagenome (GOLD analysis project Ga0007787, IMG submission 59500) | Freshwater lake microbial communities from Lake Michigan, USA - Fa13.BD.MLB.SN | ecosystem: Environmental > Aquatic > Freshwater > Lake | place: Lake Michigan, USA | collected 2013-09-23 | reverse complement strand
ATTTTTAAAAAAAATAATTTTATTTAATATTACAAAACTGATTTTACTAAAAAAATTTTTTACATCAGCTTTAGATGGTGCTAATAAAAATGGCAGCATACCAACTAGGTACAAATAAATACTTGGGTCACGATGTAAAAAGAATTGAAAAAAATAACCTAAAACAGATTTGGGCAATGCAGATAAAATCACTAAAGAAAAAATTAAAATTTTAATTAAATGATTTTTTTTACAATTGCTAAAAATTATGAAAATTAAAAAGATGAAGATAAAACTAGAAAAAAAATGTGGATAATTACCATGAATATGCGATAAATTTGGCCCAAAATATGCGCTGTATGGATCATAAAAACCTGTGATCAAAGAAGAGAATATCCTAGTTGAATAGGATAAATATTTAAAGAAATCTAAATTGCTAACATCGGAAGTTATATTTCTTAAATTATTACTATATACAAACTCATTAGTTAATGTCTCCATGTAAAATGGAAATAAATTGGAAAATATGAATAATCCTCCAGGAAATATAGCAACTAATAATAAAATTAATTCTTTAAAGGAAATTTTTTTAAAAATGAATTGATACAAAAAAAAATAATTTATAAGAAGAAATATATTAAAGGCATCATCCAAAACTCCACTTGAACTAAATAAAAAAAAACTAATTAAAAGTAATATTAAATATTTAATTTTTTTAGACTGAAAAAATGATATTAAAGAATAAATTGTAATTAAAAAAAATATTATTTGCGATAATGCAGATTGAAAAATTATATTATAAAATATAAATCCAGAAAAAAAAATAATAAATGAAGCTAATATTATTAACGGCTTAAATATATTACTTTTATTACAAATTTTATTAATTAAATAAAAACAAGTAAATATTTTTATAAAAAAATATATATTATTTAAGTAAAAAAAATTAACTTTAGCAAAAATAAAATAAATTATTCTATCAAATGAGTAAATGGGAACATAACCATGAGATAACAAAGGTTGTCCTAAATTATTGTGATCCCAATAATCTAAGAAAAAAAAATTATTTTTATAATAAAAAAAAACTTCAGTTGGGAGCGCGCCCCATATATAATCAGTACCACCTATAAAAAAAAAATTTTTTTTAAAACAAAAACTAAATATTGTTAATATTGATATAAAAAATACTAAATAACTTTTATTTATTCTGAACATTTCTTTTTACAAGAGAAAATGAAAATATTAGTATTAACATTAATATTGATATTATAAATGCATAAGATGTTATTAGCGTATATCTATGCAAGTTAGACCACCATGGTTTATAATATAACAATAAATCAATTTCTGTATTTTTTGGCAAATGTACACCCATTGCAAAATGGTTAGCTCTAAATATTTTAACGTTTATATTGTTAACTTTAGCCATCCATGAAGTGTTAAAATTATCATTGAATAGCAAAATTCTATCATACGAATCTTTTTTAATTTTGAAATTAATTTTATTATTAGTCTCTATATAGTCTAATACATCAATAGAATTAAAATTAAGCATTTCAAAATTTGGAATATTTTCATTTAATATCAAATCTTGAATATTGTACTTATTAAATATATGAGAAATTCTGTCATCTTTATCTGAAATTATTTTATATTTATAATAAATTTTAAAACGAGAATTAACATCAAAAGAATTTTGATAAATTTTTTTATCAATATGATTAACATCATATTTTAAACCAAAGATTTTTTTTAAAGAATCGTTATCTATTTTTTTGCTTCTATAATAATTCTTATCACCAAATCTTAAATCCTTAACTTCTTCAGTAAAATACAAATAATAGCCTCCAATTGTGTTTACCCCATATATTTTAGAATGATTAACCTGAGTATGAGATTCTGTCTGTATTTGAGTAAAAATTGGATCCTCTAAAATTGCGCTATTGTTTAATCTATAATTTTTATCAATGTTCAAAATATGATTACCATTAAAATAATTAGATATTTTATAATAAGGATTACCGACTAGGTTTAGCATAACAAAAGTGTAAAATATTATTTCTATAAAAAAAATATTTTTTAAAAAAAATACAGAGGTTCTAAAATGAAAAATATTAATTTTTTTTAAATTAATATAAAATTTAATTATTAAAAAAAAAATATAGATTCCTGAAAAGATGAAAAAAATATTTGCATATACATCAAATTTATTAAAACTCTGATAATTATGAGATCTATTAAAATGTAAGAAAAAAATTAATACAAAAAAAATTATTAACAATTTATATATTTTTTTATAAAAACTTTTTTTATAAAAATTTCTATGATTGTAAAAGTAATCAACAAAAAAAATGTAGGTTATTAACAATAGAGGTATTAAATCAAAATATTTAAATCCTGTTAAAAAAGTCTTTAAAAAATAAAATAAAATAAAAATGGCGTAAAAAAAAAAATTTAGCTTATTAAACTTAAGATTAATAAAAAGTAAAATAAAAACACAAAAAACAAAAAAACTATAGTTTAAAAAATTAATATTTAGTGAGTCTATCAAGAATAGGTTCTTATAACTATAATAATTTTTTACAGCAAAATTTTTCGCGTAATAAAAATTAATAAAGACTAAAAAAAAAATTAATAATAATAATAATTTAAAAAAATAGTTAAAATAATTTTTGTATTTAATAAAAAATATAAAAGAAGAATTAAAATTTTTTTTTTGTAAAGGAAGTAAAAAAAGTATTAAAGAAGAAAGATAAATATAATAACTATAATTGGCATAAAAAAAAATCTTCCATAAACTATGAACAAATCCCTGCAGTATAATAAAAAAAAAAATAATTATTAAATAAAAATTTAGCGAATTAATTTTTTTAATAAAACTAATGAGCAGAATAAATAGAAAGGATGAATAATAATAGTATGGAAACATACTGTGAGAATGATGATCTGAATTATAAATTACTCTTGAAAAACCATCGCTAAATCCTAAAAACGAAGGTATGAATAATTTTGGTAAAGATTGAATAGTAGCAAAATTTGAAAATATTTTATGAATATCAAGCGACACAATTGATAACTTTTCATCATTTAATCCAAGTTCAATTTGAGACTCAAAATAGTATGCGGATAGATTTGAAAATAGAAATAAGACAGCTGGAAGACAAAAAAAATAAAATTTAATTACTTCTATTTTTCTTTTTGTTATAAAAAAAAAAATTAATGAAATATAGAAAAGAAGCAACATTAAATTAAATGCATCATCCAAAAGTCCATGACTGACAAATAAAAAAAGAAATATTGCCAACTTTAATAACTTCAAAATTTCAAAATTTTTATTAAGTCTCAAAATGTAGTAAACAGAAATAGTAAAAAATAAAAATTGAGATAAAGCAGATTGAAATTGCAAATAATAAATAGTACCTCCGCAGAAGCAATAAATTAATGAAACTAATTCTCTAATATTTTTTTTAAAATTTATTTCTTTTTGAATCTTTAATGAAAAAAAATATATTATGATAATTTTAATTAATAAAATGAAATTATTAATTATGAAAAAAAATTCTTTTGAGAAAAAAAAATATACAATCCTATCTAATGAATATATAGGCAAATAACCTTCTGAAATAATATTTTGTCCAAGATTTTCTGCTTCCCAGGTGTCCATAAATATAGTTTTTGAGTTTTTTCCATAAAAAAAATCAATTTCTGATGGCAATACACCCCATACATAATCTGTTGCTCCTAAAAAATAGTGTTGATTTACTAATGGAATTATAAAGAATAAAAATAAAATAAAAAAAAATTTTTTATTGCTGAAAAAAAAATTAGATAAATTCTGCATATTTATTAAATGTTTTAATTATATGCTTAACTTGATGAAGTCTTAGTTCCGGATACAATGGTAACGAAATTGTTTCTTTTGAATATAAATATCCAACATTAAATAATTTGGAATTCACTTCTTTCTTTATTCTAAAAGGATTAGTATATGGCAAACAATAAGGGTAGGTAATGTTAGTTTCTATTCCTTCTGATATTAAAATTTTCCTTAATTTTTCTCTATTTTTTACTCTAACGGCGAATACGTAATAAGAATGAACATAATTTTTAACATCATAGTAAACAAAATTTTTAATTCTTAAATTCTTTTTATAAAATTCAGCTATTCTAATTCTTTTTTTTATATTATTTTTTAAAACTTTAATATCTTGCAATAATAATGCACCTGTAATTTCCGGCATTCTATAATTGAATCCAATATCATAAAAATTTTTCATATCTAGAGTCTTGCACCAATCTCTATATAGAAGAGCTTTTTTATAAATATTATAATTATTTGTAATTATAGCTCCGCCCTCTCCATATGCGCCAAGAGTTTTTGTTGGATAAAAACTAAAACATGCGATATCACTATAGAAACCTGGATTTTTTCCAAAATATTTACTTCCATGAGCCTGTGAAGCATCTTCAATTACTTTCAAATTGTATTTTTTTGCAATAAGGTGAATTTTTTTCATGTCTGCCATTAATCCATGAAGATGCACAGGCATTATGCATCTAGTTTTTGAGGTTATTTTTTTTTCGATTTCTTCTACATTGATCAACCAATCTTTATTATTAACATCAACAAACACGGGGACTAGTCCTGCATATATTGTGGCCGCAGGCGTTGCAATAAATGAAACGGAAGGCATAAGTACCTCACTGTCTTTTTTAATTCCTAAAACTTTAAGCGCTAAATTAATTGCAGAGGTGCCACTGTTAGTAGTAACACAATATTTTGCCTTGTTAAATTCTGCAAAATTCTTTTCAAATAATTTAACAGATGGTCCATTTGTGTAAATTCCTTTTTTTAAAATATTATCAACAATTCTTAAATATATTTTTTTTTTTTTAATATATTCGTTTTTTTTACTAAAAAATTTAATCATTACTTTAAAGGAATAATTTTAAGAATATTGTAAACTTTTTCTAAATGCTTAAAATTAGTGACAGAATTATTGCTATTATTCTTTATAAAAGAAAAAAAACTATCTAACATTACAGAGAGAGACTCTTTATTTGGAACAAATGGAGAATACAAATTGCCAACTCTATATTCCCAATCGTATGATTTTTTTTTTATAAGATGAATTGACTTAGAATAAATCTGAATCTTGTTATCAGACAGAGTATCGTCAAAAACCAATGTTTTTTTAGAGCCAGCTATTACAATTCTACGAGACTTAAAAGGGGAATACCATGTTACCTTTGTAGTGGCAGTAAAATTATTACTTTTTAAATTAATTATTGAATAATAATTTTTATTATAAAAATTATTATTAGAGATTAATTTTGCTTTTTTAAATTTATTTTCTGGAAATAAATATGACAATATATAAAAATCATGAATCGCTAAATCATCTATTACATTTAGATCTTTATAAAATTTTCCAAAGCTAGCTCTTTCAGAGTCATAATAAATTATTTTTCCGAGATATTTTCTTGCTAAAATATTTTTTATAATTTTTAATGCTGGATGAAAGATATAAGTATGATCAGCAAATACTTTATTATAATTTTTAAAATTTTTTTTTATATAATTTAATTGATTTAAGTCCTTAAAAACAGGTTTAGTTACACATAAAAATTTATCAATTTTTAATATTTTTTTTACGTAGTGAAAATGTGTTCCAGCGGGTGTGGCGACAATATATCCGTCAATATTTTTTACTGAGAAAAAATCTTTTTCATTATTATAAAAAGAAATATTCCCTTTTTTTGTATTTTTAAAATTTAAATCAAAACAATATATATTTTCACACAACTCATTATTTTTAAGATTTCTTAAAATATTTTTTCCCCAATAACCTACGCCTACTAAACCAATATTCATTATTTTAATTTTGAGAATATTTTATTATAAAATATTTTATTATTATTTAAATTTTTTACCACTAAAGATCCTGCTCCTATTGTGCAATTGTTTCCTATTTTAACACCACACATAATAGTGACTGAAGAGCCTATGCTAACTTTTTTTCCGATTATTGTATTTTCCATAAGCCATTGTTTTTTAATTTTTCCTTTTGCATCTACTGCTTTGGGATAACGATCATTTATAAACACGACTGAATGACCAACAAATGTCCCGTCTCCGATTCTCACTCCAGAGCAAATAAATGAGTGTGATGATATCTTGCAGTTTTTCCCAATAATTACATCACTTTGAATTTCAACAAAAGGTCCTATTTGTGTACCCTCTCCTATTTGACAGTTATATAAGTTTACTAGTTTCGGATGAAAAATTTTTACATTCTTACCAATCTTACAATTAACTATAGGCATATTAAAATTAGGTTATTTAAAATTATAATAATATTTTTTGATTTATAAACAAGTAAGTTTATACATATAGTTAAATGAAATTTATCAAATTTAGTAGTCCAAAAATTGGAAATCCTGAGATTAACTCTATAAAAGAAACAATTAAATCAAGATGGATTGTTAGAGGAAAAAATGAAAGTTTATTAAAAAAAAAATTTATAAAAAAATTTAAAAAAAAATACTGTATATTTTTTACTTCATGGACAACTGGAGCTTATGCATTATTCAAAATTCTACATGAGTTATATCCAAAAAATAGAGAGATTATAGTTCCCTCTTTATCATTTATCGCCTCAGCTAATGCCCCACATGTTGCTGGATTTGACGTAAAGTTAGCAGATGTAGACATAAAAACATATAATATGAATTTACAAAACATTTTGTCCGTCGTTACAAAAAAAACAAAATTTATATTAACTATAGATCAAATTGGAAATCCTTGTGAGTTAGAAAAAATTTATAAATTTTGTAAAAAAAAAAATATTGTATTAATTCATGATGCCGCATGTTCTTTTGGTAGCAAATATAAAAATAAAGAAATAGGACATTTTTCGGATTTTTTAATATTTAGTTTTCATGCAAGAAAATTGATTACTTGTGGTGAAGGGGGTGCCTTGCTAACAAATAATTTAAAAGTTTATAAAAAACTTAATTTGTTTATTAATCATGGAATGACATTGGACTCATACAGAAGAAGCACTTCACACCCTCTTAATTTTGAAAAATATAAAAATATTGGCCTTAATTTTAGATTTAACGATATTCAAGCATCGTTCTTAATTTCTCAATTTAAACAACATGAAAATTTTATCAAAATAAGAAGAAAAATATCAAAAATATATGATAATTTTTTTTTAAAATATTCAAGTCATATTTTAATACAAGAGGAATTGCCAAATGCAATATCTAATAGGCAATCTTATATGATCATCTTCAAGAAAAAAGCATTAAGAAATAAATTTATAAAGTTTTTATTTGATTATAATATTGAAAGTAGAAAAGGCATAACTTCAATAAACACTGAAGATTATTATAAGAAAAAATATGATACTAAATTAGCTAATTCTGAATTTTTATCGAAAAATGGAGTTCAAATACCAATGCATGCGAACTTAAGTTTAAAAAATGTTAATTATATATTAAAGATTACAAAAAAATTTCTAAAGAATGAAAAAATTATACTATAAATCAGATTTTAGTTACAATTGGAAATTTAATAAAAAATTTAGTAAAGAAAATCTTAGTGAAAGTTATTTAGAAAACGAAAAAAAATTAAAAAAAGATAGCAAATGGCCATTTTTTTTTCCATGTAACGTCTGTTTCATATTAATAAAATATAAAAAAAATTACTATATTGAAAAGATTGTAGGAGCCGCGATTGTCAACAGATTTCCACTAATATTAGCTCTACCGATTAGTAAAAAAAAAATATCCGAAAGACATCTAGATAAGACTGATTTTATAAAAAAATTTCTAAATTCTGACAATATATCTATTAATCTTTTAAATAAGAAAGATTTACTTAATTTTAAATTTAAGAATCACTATTTAAATCAGATAGAGCTAAGTAAAAAAAATATAGATTTTAAAAATAATATTATAAAAAATTCCTATTTATCTATAGATGTTAAAAAAAAAGAATTAAAACAATTCACATCAATAAATTTTAATACACATAAATTATTTTTTATACCGATAAAGAAATTTTATGTGAAAAAAAATCTTTTAAAAAACGAACAAATACTTTGGAAGCCGTTGCCAATTATAAAAAAAAAAATAAAATTTTATTTTGAAATATTTTTAAGAAAAAAATATTACAAAACATTTACAAATAAATACTTTTATCATTTTAATAAAAATAATATTAATTACTCTAAAGTTATTTCTTTAAAAAAATACTTCTTAGTTAAATTAAAAAATTTTTCAAATTTGCAGATATCAAAACTTAACAACGATGAGGCGAAATGGCCAATATTTTTTCCTTCTTCTCTTGGGATTATTGGAAGCTTTGATAAGAAAAAAAAAATAAACTTTATGCCTTGCGGCTCAACCACAGTTGTTAACAGATATCCTTTTTTATTCGCAGTATCTATCTCCCATAGAAAATTCAACAAAAGATATGACCTAAGATATTCACTTAAAAATATTCTTGATAAAGGAGTAGCAACTATTGGAGTGCCTTTTAATAATTTAAGCCTAATTAAATTTATTAATTACATGGGAAATACTTCTAAATTTAGCTCCCCCAATAAAATAATAAATACTAAATTTAATTTCAAAATTACTAAATTTGGTCCAATATTAACTGAGATACCTATAAATTTTGGTTGCAAAGTATTTAAAGTTATCAAATTCAATACTCACAAAGTAATCATTTTTAAAGTTAATAAAATAATTTACTCTAAAAGATTTAATAATACTGAATTTAAATGGTCGCCCACGACTACTTTTATTAATTAAGTAAATTGTTAAAAATTTTTACTAAACTATAAATTTATATTTTATTTTTTCTAAATTTTTTATCAATAGAATAATATTTAAAAAAATAAATATAAAAGTGATTAAAATTAAATATTTTTTTTTAATAACAAATAGAATTAACGTCAAAAATAAAACTATTATCGTTAATAATTTTTTTTGAAAAAATAAAATATTATAAAATAAAATAAATTTTTTTTTTATTGTCCAATTAGATGTTCCTAATTTTCTTGCTTTTGTAGAAGTTAATACTATCTGAAAATTTTTTATATATTTTAAGAAATTTAAAAAAAAAATATCGTTTATTTGAATCTTTTTACCCCTCAAAACAATAATATCTTTTTTTATGAGAAATATACTGCATAGATTATTTAAATTTTTATTATAAAAAAAAATAAAAAAACACCAAAAAATTTGAGAAAAAATATTTTTTTTTGAAATTGAATCTCTTTTTAGAATAATTGAATTTTTATTTTTTAAATAATTTCTAAATAATTTATTTAAAATATTTAAAGAAAACTCTTGATCAGCAAAGTATATCAAGGATAAATTATTATTTACATATCTTAATGAATTTAAAATTGCTACATGACTGCCATAATTTCTAAAATTGTTTAAAACATTTATATCAAAACTTTTTATTTTATTTTTATAATCCAAAATAATATCTAAACTATCATCTGTGGAACCGTCATTAATAAAAATTACTTGTGAAATTTTTAATAGACTTTTTTTAGATTTATTGTAAATATGAATGATATTTAGTAGACTTAGTATATTGTGACTTTCATTAAATACAGGAACAATTAAAGTTAAATTCATAAATATTTTATAATGATTAAAATAGCTATGTGTCAACTTCTTATTGAAGGTGGTGAGCCTATAAGAAATTTTAATAGAGCTAAGGAATTTATTATTGAAGCCTCCAAAAAAAAAGCTAATCTAATTATATTCCCAGAATGTTCAGATTTTGGCTGGACTCACCCTTCTTATAAAAAAGCAAAAACAATTCCTGGAAAATATAGTTTTTACTTTCAGGAATTAGCCAAAAAAAATAAAATTGATATTTGCATTGGTCTTACTGAAAAATTGAATAATAATTTCTTTAATTCCGCAATATATATAAATAAAAAAGGTTTGATTCTTTCTCATTATAGAAAAATTAATCTTCTTAATGAAGAAGCTAATGCTTACTATGAACCAGGATCAAAACTTGAAGTTTTTGATAGTGAATTTGCAAAAATTGGTATCTCAATTTGCGCGGACAATTATTCGAAATCTTCAATAATATCTCATTTACTCTCTAGAATGGGTGCTGATATAATTATTTCACCCTCCTCATGGACTGTTAATGCGGACAACAATGACCAAAATCCTTATAACCAAAAATGGTCCAGCACAATGAAAGAGGTCACTGCGATTTACAATAATACTTTTATTGCAGTTACAAGCATTGGTTATATAGTTGGGGGGCCTGTTGAAGGTAGAAAAATGATAGGATGTTCATTGGCTTACAAAAATGGGAAACAGCTAATAGAATTAAATAATAACGAAGTCTCTAGTGAATTAAAAATAATAAATATCACTGTAAACAAAAATAAAATTAAAAAATGCGGAACTGAATTGTCTAATAATATTAGTATAAATATATAATGAGCAAAAACAAAATATGTCCTATTTGCATTTCTGATTATACTTTTCCTAATTTTATAATAAAAAAAAATATTTGTAATTATTGTATTATATACAATGAAATTAATAAATTATTTCCTATTTCACAAAAAAATAAAAAAGAAGCACTAATCATAAAAAAAAGAAATAAAAATTCTAAATACGATGTAATTGTTGGAATAAGCGGTGGAAGAGACTCTACATATTTAATGTATTATGCCAAAAAAATATTAAAACTAAGAGTTCTTGCCATTCATTTTAATGACGGATTTAGCAATCCTGTTGCTGGGGAAAATATGTCAAGAGTTACCAAGACACTGAAAGTAGATTTTAAAATTTATACCTCTGATTGGAAGCTTAGCAAAGATATTAAAATTTCTTTTTTGAAAGCATGTGTTCCAGATATTGAAACTGGTACAGATATTGGAATTGCCTCAGCTTTATATGCGGCATGTTACAACTACAATGTAAAAGATATTTTAATTGGACAGAGTTTTAGAACAGAGGGAATTTCTCCATTATTATGGAATTTTCTCGATGGAAAATATGTAGAAACAATACAAAAAAAATTTGGCAATGTAGATTTTCCAGATTTTAATCCTTCAAAAATATGTTTTAATTTAACGCCAATAAAAATAGCTTACTATGCTCTAATAAAAGGCATTAAAGTGCACCACCCTTTTTATTATATAAAATATAATAAGCCTGAAATATCTAAATTTATAATTAAAAAGTTAAAATGGAAACCTCTTGGTGCTCATTATTATGATGATTTATATCAGCCTTTAATGTTTGATTGGTATAAAAGAAAATTTAATATAGATAGAAGAAAATTTAATTATTCTGCTCTTATTAGAGATAAACAATTAAGTAGAAACGATGCTCTAAAAAAAATTAAAAAAAATTATATAAAAAATAATGAGGAATTGTTAAATCTTTCTTTGAAAAGACTGGGAATAAGCAGAGTTTTTTATGAAAAACTTATTAACAATAAAATTAAAAATACTTTCATGAATTTTAAAACTTCTTACGATATATTAAGAAAAATAAAATTCTTAATAAAATTTTTATGTAGAATAAATATTATTCCACCTATTACATACTATAAATATTTTAAGTTATAAAAAATTTATTTTTCTTAACATAAAAATATTTTTTTTATTATAATTATTTATTTTCTTATTAATTTTTTCAATCATAGAAAACAAATTTTTTTTATTCATTCCTAAAAATTTAGGAAAACTTAAAATTATCTTTTTTAAATCACTTTTATCGGTAGAAAAATTTTTCGCAGTTATCGGTAAAATACCTTGAGACAAACTATTAAAATATCTTGTTGGACTCATATACGGCCAAAATTTATATTTGGGAATATCTAAAGATATTCTATTAAAATTTAATTTGGATTTATCTTTTTGAATAAATTTGCCCAAGCTAGATTCAGATAATGTATCAAAATTATTTTTTTTATAAATTTTTTTATTAAAGTTTATTTTTTTTAAAAAATTAAATCTATATTTAGTTACCAGG
>Ga0007787_10000514_pt1 | contig 12030 bp, 10 predicted proteins | sample LauGreFa1BDMLBSN_2_FD_59500 | JGI IMG/M metagenome (GOLD analysis project Ga0007787, IMG submission 59500) | Freshwater lake microbial communities from Lake Michigan, USA - Fa13.BD.MLB.SN | ecosystem: Environmental > Aquatic > Freshwater > Lake | place: Lake Michigan, USA | collected 2013-09-23 | reverse complement strand
CCACACCCAAACGCTCGCCATACAATGCATTGCGACGTTTTTTGTAAATGATTTCACGTTGAGCATTCATCACATCATCGTATTCCAATAATCTTTTTCGAATACCAAAGTTATTTTCTTCTACTTTTTTCTGAGCTCTTTCTATGCTTTTAGAAATCATACCCGATTGTATCACTTCGCCTTCTTTTAAACCCATTCGGTCCATAATTTTGGCAATACGTTCCGATCCAAACAAACGCATTAAGCTATCATCTAGGGAAACAAAAAATTGCGACGAGCCTGGATCACCTTGTCGGCCTGCCCTACCTCTTAACTGTCTGTCCACCCTTCTGGATTCATGTCGTTCGGTAGCCACAATAGCCAATCCTCCTTTTTGTTTAACTTCCTCACTTAATTTAATATCGGTACCTCTACCAGCCATGTTGGTAGCAATGGTTACCATAGCTGTTTGCCCTGCTTCACGAACAATTTGAGCTTCTTGCTCGTGGCGTTTAGCGTTTAATACATTATGTTTAATTTTGCGTAAGCTCAACATACGGCTCAATAACTCAGATATTTCTACCGATGTAGTACCTACTAAAACTGGACGTCCTTGTTGAGTTAATTCACTAATTTCTTCAATAACCGCATTAAATTTTTCGCGTTGTGTTTTGTAAACTTTATCATCCCTATCATCCCTTTGTATTGGTTTATTGGTAGGAATTTCAACCACGTCTAATTTGTAAATATCCCAAAACTCCCCTGCTTCGGTAGACGCTGTACCCGTCATACCACTCAATTTATGGTACATACGGAAATAATTTTGTAAAGTAACAGATGCAAAAGTTTGAGTTGTAGCCTCAATTTTCACTCGTTCTTTAGCCTCAACAGCTTGGTGTAAACCATCGCTCCATCGGCGACCATCCATTATACGCCCTGTTTGTTCATCTACAATTTTAACTTGATTGTCCATTACCACATACTCTACATCTTTTTCGAATAAAGTATAGGCTTTTAACAACTGTTGCATTACATGTAAACGTTGCACTTTAATGCTGTAGTTTTGTCCGGCTTTGTTTTTAAGTTCCGCTTTTTCCGAAAAACTTAAATCTTGTTTATCAATCACCGCCATTTCAGCGCCGATATCAGGCATTAAAAAGAAATCTTTATCGGATAAAGAAGAAGAAATTAAATCCACCCCTTTATCTTTTAACTCGATAGCATTAGATTTTTCATCAATCACAAAATACAATTCTGCATCAATAATAGGCATTTGTTTGCCCTGCTCCTGCATGTATTGATTTTCGGTTTTTTGCAACAAAGCCTTTACGCCAGGCTCGGTTAAAAACTTAATTAAAGCTTTATTTTTAGGCAAACCACGGTAAGCACGCAACAATTGAATTCCGCCTTGTTTATCATCGCCATCGGCAATTAATTTTTTAGATTCGGCTAAAATTTTAGTTACCAAAGTTTTTTGTGCATTTACCAATTGCTCAACAAATGGACGAAGTTCTTCGAACTCGAAATTTTGTTTTTTAGATGTTGGTCCAGAAATAATTAAAGGTGTTCGTGCATCATCAATTAAAACAGAATCCACCTCATCCACAATTGCATAATGATGTTTGCGTTGTACCAATTGCGAAGGATCATTTGCCATGTTATCACGCAAGTAATCAAAACCAAACTCGCTGTTAGTTCCATAAGTAATATGGCAATTATAGGCTGCCAAACGTTTTTCGCTGTGTGGAGGATATTTATCGATACAATCGATGGACAAACCGTGGAATTGAAACAATGGGCTCATCCAATCACAGTCTCTTATCGCCAAATAATCGTTTACAGTAACCAAATGTACTCCTTTTCCCGCTAAAGCATTTAAATAAACTGGTAAAGTTGCCACTAAAGTTTTACCCTCACCTGTTGCCATTTCGGCAATTTTTCCTTGATGCAATACTATACCACCAATCAACTGCACTTCGTAGTGCTCCATTTCCCACTTAATTTCATTACCACCTGCTTCCCAAGTAGTGTTGTAAATAGCTTTATCGTTTTGTATGCTCACATAATCGTTTTCACTAGCTAAATATTTATCGTAACTATTTGCAGTAACTTCTATTGTTTGATTATCCTTAAATCTTTTAGATGTTTCGCGTATAGTTGCAAAAGCTTCGGGTAAAATTTTGTGTAAAATTTCCTCGATTTTAGTATCGATTAAAGTTTTTATTTTATCCATTTGCGCATAAATACTTTCTTTTTCGGCAATGGATAATTGTGGGTTTTCTGCTTTAGATTTTAAATCTGCAAATTCATTTTCTTCATTTTGTATGTAATCCTGTATAGTTTTTTGGAAATGCTGTGTTTTCCCTCTTAACTCGTCGTTGGATATTGCACTTAATTTTTTTTGTTCCTCTAAAACTTGTTTAACTAAAGGTAAAATTAATTTGATGTCTTTATCCGATTTTTTACCGAAAATTTTCGTTAATGCCTTCCCTATAGAATCTATCATGACTAAATTATTGATTATTTTTTTGTTGGCTACTAAATTAATCAAAGATGCTTACTTATGAACTAAAAAACCAAAAATACTTACACAAAATTTACTAATATTTAAATTGACTATAATTTTTTTTGGCTAGATGGGGTATATTTTATTGTCTGAACACCTAGTTTATTAAATTAAAACGTTTAGGTTTTAATGATTTTTAATGAATATTTAAATACATAATCAATATATAATCGTAATTTTGTTTAATAACATCAATTAAATATTAAACAAAATGAAAAAAGTGATTTTAGTTGGAGGAAACTCTGGTGTGGGTTTGTCCTTTGTGAAAAAATACCAGCATAAACATCAAATAATTTCTTTAAACCGAAAAGGTTTTTCCGAAAAATACGATGTAGAACATCATAATTTTGATGTTTTACACGACGAATTTCCAATAAAAGAACAATTTGATTCCTTAGTGTATTTTCCTGGAAGTATAAACTTAAAACCTTTTAAAAACTTAACTAATGATGATTTTAAAAACGACATGGATATTAATTTTAATGGCGCTGTAAAATGCATCAAAAATAGCTTGCCTTTGTTGAACAAAAATGGATTAAGTAGTATTGTTTTGTTTAGTACCATTGCAGTTGCACAAGGAATGTCATTTCATGCTTCTATTGCCAGCGCAAAAGGTGCTGTAGAGGCATTAGCAAAATCATTAGCTGCCGAGTTTGCACCACATATTAGGGTAAACGTTATCGCTTTATCTATAACTGATACACCATTAGCATCAAAAATTTTAGGAAACGAAAAAGGTTTAGAAAACTCTAAAAATCGACATCCTTTAAAGAAAGTTGGACATCCTGATGATATTGCTACAATGGTAGATTTTTTAATTAGTAATGAGGCACAATGGATAACTGGACAAATTTTTAGAGTTGATGGAGGTTTAAGCACAATTAAAGCTTTATAATTATGTACATAAATGAAGAAAAATTAAAAGAATTACACAATCATTACCGTATACATTTAATTAACGGAATTACGGGTACAAAGGCAGCAAATTTAATTGCAACCAAAAGTAAAAGTGGTTTGGAAAATGTGGCGGTTTTTAGCTCGGTTATTCACTTAGGTAGCGAACCTGCTTTAATTGGTTTTATTTTAAGACAAGGTAAAGTTGAGCGTCACACTTTCGAAAATATTTTAGAAACCAAGTATTACACTATTAATCATATAAATGATACAATTTATACTAAATCACATCACAGTTCGGCAAAATTTCCAAGGGAAACTTCCGAATTTTTAGCTACAGGTTTAAACAGTGTATATTTAAATAATTTTTATGCTCCGTATGTGGAACAATCTTTAATAAAATTTGGATTGGAACTACAAGAAGTGATTGAAATTAAAAGTAATGAAACTAAATTGGTTGTGGGTAAAATTACAGATATTCATTTACCATCAAACTGTGTGCACGAAAATGGTTTTGTGGACTTGCAAAACGCTGGAAGTATGAGTATTGGTGGATTAGATGCTTATTACAATTTAGATTTACAAGCACGTTTAAGTTATGCAGAAACTTCTGAAATTCCTAAACCTATAGATTTTAACAACAATGGCAGAGGCTAAAGTTTTGGTGTGGCTAACGAATCAGTTGCGGGTAAAAGACAATCCGTTGTTGTGTGCTGCTCAAAAAATTAGCAATAATATTGTTATAATTAATGTTTTGGATGATTTATTTGCTGAAAGTTCCCAATTTGGAATTCCTAAAATGAGTAACTTACGCAAAAGTTATTTGTACCAAAACTTGTTAGATTTCAACAAGAATTTACAGGAATACAATATAAATTTACACGCCTACAAAGGTAAATCTGATAAAATTATTTTAGAATTTTGTGCGCAAAATTCCATCACTCATTTAGTTTATCCAATGGAAATTGCTCCAGAAGAAAATCAAATTCAACAAAAAGTTTTACAATCAATCCCATCAACTATCCAAACTGTATTTGTAGAAGATGGTTTTTTAATCCCAACCGAACAAGCACCAAAAAAATTACCCGATAATTTTACCAAATTTAGGTTTATGGCAGAAAAAAACATACCATATCCTATAGAAAATATATTGGTTAAAAAGCAAAATAATTGTTTTACACCCAACCAAAATTTTATACATTGGGAAAACACAAATCATAATCAATTCGTTGTTCCGCCGGGGGAAACAGAAGCTTTAAAACGCTTACAATTTTATTGGTGGAAAAGTGATAATATTAGCTTGTACAAACAAACGCGAAATGGTTTATTGGGAGATTTTAGCTCCAAGTTATCGGCTTATTTAAGTTTAGGAAACATATCGGTACAGGAAGTTTATAGATTAAATTTGGCTTACGAAAAAGTGCGAGGCATGAATGAATCTACTTACTGGTTATTTTTTGAGTTGTTGTGGCGTGATTTTTTTAGACTTACTTTGCTAAAACGAGGAAATACTATGTTTTTAAAACGTGGATTTAACAACAATATTTTACCTGATTTAAAAATAGATAAAAGTAAATTTAAACAATGGATAAACGCCGAAACCAAAGAAGCTTTTGTAAATGCTGGTATGCAAGAATTAAATGCTACAGGATGGTTAAGCAACAGGAGTAGACAAATTGTAGCAAGTTATTTAATTAACGATTTAAAAGTAGATTATCGTTTGGGTTCTGCATATTTTGAGCATGCTTTAATTGATTATGACGTTTGTATTAATCAAGGAAATTGGCTGTATTTATCGGGTTATGGAAATGACCCACGCGGTAGAAGAGCATTTAATATGAAAATACAACAACAAAATTACGATCCGAACCAAAAATACATTCAATACTGGAAAAATTTAAAAACAACTATATGAAAATTTACACTTTAAAAAAGGAACAATTTGTCCCTACGAATATCGATACTTGTTGGGATTTTTTTAGTCAACCTAAAAACCTTCAATCGATTACTCCACCATATATGGGCTTTAAAATTTTACATGGAGCTGCTGAAAGGATGTATCCCGGACAAATAATCGAATATAAAGTTTCGCCAGTTTTAAACATCCCTATGCAGTGGGTTACCGAAATTAAACATGTTTTGGATAATAAATTATTTGTGGATAATCAAATGATTGGTCCTTATAAATTATGGCACCACAAACATTTTTTTGAAGTAAAGGAAAATGGAGTTTTAATGACAGATATTGTGCACTATGCATTACCCTTTGGGATTTTAGGACAAATAGCACACGCTTTATTTGTAAAAAAACAATTAGAAACAATTTTTGATTACCGCGAACAAAAAGTTATCGAATTGTTTGGGAAATAAAACTATCCTCATAAACAAATTAAGAAATTTGTTTATGAGGATGTTATTTTACAAATTTGGATTGTATTTATAGCCAACACCTTTTATAGTTTGAATATAATCTTCACCTAATTTTTCTCTTAATTTTCTAATATGTACATCAATTGTTCTATCACCAACAATTAAATGTGTACCCCAAATTTTTCGATAAATTTCATCACGGGCAAAAACTCTTTCGGGAATACTAGACAACAATTGTAAAAGTTCAAATTCTTTTTTGGGTAAAGTGATTTTTTCTCCATCTTTAATTACCAAATATCTTTCTTTATCAATAATTAAATTGTTAGAGTTTTCTTCCGTTTCTTCTAAAACACTAGAAGATCTGCGTAATAATGATTGTACTTTACTTACTAAAACCCTAGGTTTTATAGGTTTAATTATAAAATCATCAGCACCAGATTCTAAAGCAGCAACTTGTGTATAATCCTCACCTCTGGCTGTTAAAAATGCAATCACAACATTTTTAGGTAAATCTTCTAAAGCTCTTAGTTTATAACAAGTTTCGATACCATCTATTTTAGGCATCATAATATCCAAAATAATTAAATCTGGTTTAAATTCCAATGCCTTTTCAATTGCATCAAATCCATTAGAAGCAATTGCAATTTCGTAGCCCTCTTTTTCAAGATTATACGAAATAAATTCTAGTATATCTTGTTCGTCATCTACTAATAAAATTCTGTTTTTTTTATCCATTGGAAAAATTTAATTTTTATCTAACTTTTACAAATCTACAATTCAAAAGTTATTTTTAGATTACTAACAGATTAATTTAAAGTTAATTTTTAAACTAAATTAATTAGGTTGCTAATTTTCCATTAAATAACTTTTTATAAAAGGCATTAAATCACCATCCATAACAGCCTGCACATTGCTAGTTTCATGTCCGGTACGCACATCTTTAATAAGTTTATAAGGATGAAAAACATAATTTCTAATTTGCGAACCCCATTCAATTTTCTTTTTATTACCCTCAATTACATCCCTCGTTTTTTGTCGCTCCCTTAACTCCAATTCGTACAATTTAGATTTTAACATTTGCAAAGCCTTTTCTTTATTTGCCAATTGAGATCTAGATTCGGTATTTCGGATAATAATTCCTGAAGGCTTATGAGTTAAACGCACACCAGTTTCAACTTTATTTACATTTTGTCCTCCTGCACCTCCACTTCTAAAAGTATCCCATTCGATATCTCCATTGTTAATTTCAATTTCGATAGAATCATCTAAAACAGGGAAAACATAAACTGAAGCAAAAGAAGTATGGCGTTTATTAGCCGAATCAAAAGGAGATAAACGCACCAAACGATGAACACCATTTTCACCTTTAAGATACCCGTAAGCAAAATCGCCTTCAAACTCTAAAGTACAACTTTTAATTCCCGCCGTTTCACCATCCACAAACTCCACTTCACTTACTTTAAAGCCATTTTTATCACCCCACATTTTATACATACGCATAAGCATTTGAGCCCAATCTTGGGATTCGGTACCACCAGCGCCCGAATTGATTTCTAGCATACAACTAAAAGAATCTTCTTCCTCTTTTAGCATATTTTTAAATTCCAAATCCTCTAATAAATTTACAAAATGCGACGTAGCCTCCTCCAATTCCGTTTCGGTGCTTTCGCCTAAATCATAAAAATCCATTAAAATTTGTAAATCTTCCGAAGCGGATTGAACGATTTTAAAGTCGTCTACCCACTTTTTTATCCCTCTTAAATTTTTTAAAACCAGTTGTGCTTTTTTTGCATCATCCCAAAAATCAGGAGCTTGTGTTTTTTCATCGAGTTCTTGTATCAAAATATTCCGCCCTGGCAGGTCAAAGATGCCTCCCCAACGTATCCAGACGTTTTATATACCCCTTAAATTGTTCATTTGTAATCATAATGTTGTAATTTTGTACAAAAATATAACTTTCCATCTAATTATATGCAATATATAAAAACTCCAGCAGAAAAACGAATTAATTTACAATCGGGAATGTACTGCCACGTTTTAGAAAATGAGTTGGTAATTAATGATGTTACTACGGTTGAACCACGCCATTTGGAAATTAAATTAGATAAATTAAACAGTAGTAATTCATTGCAATATTTACTAAACATTGTTTTAACGGTTGGCTTAATCACAATTATTTTACTCAGCAGTTTTTTTATATTTATACCGTTATTATTTGTAAGCTTATGGCATTTACGAAAATTAAAACAACAAACCATACCACACAACAAAAGCAATTGTATACCATACAAAAATATTGAAAAAATTGAGCTAGAGAAAGGAAAATTAGGTTTTAATTATTTAAAAATTTACATTGAAAATAACCATGTACAATCTCTTAAAATTTTAAGATTATACGATTCTGAAAGTACTTTTGAACAAACAAAAAAATTATTAAACAATTGGATTGTACGAGATGAAAAAACGAAATCTAAACCGTTAAAAATTTCAGGCTACGCAATACCTTTAAGTGAAACCGAAAATTATTTATTTAATAACGAAAATGCATTTTACACTCAAAATAATGTATATGAATTAAATAAGCAAGATAGATACATTTACATTAGAGCTATTGCAATTTTTGTTGGATTTATTTTAATAGCAAGCATAATTGCAAAAATTAGTTTAATGTTTGAAACTAATCCAAATTACATAGATTTTATAGTTTTATTATTTTTTGCTTTTTTGTTTTTGATTCCAATAAAGTACAGTACTAAAGCAGTACCCAATCAATTTAACCTAAATAACATTTGGAAAATAAAAAGTAATTCAAAAAAAATAATTTTAACTATAAAAGATTCAAGTTGGTTTTTACCTTTAAAAATTCACTTCAAAATCAAATACTTAACTCAAGAACAAATCGATTTTTTAAAAAATATAAAAAATTAAGCTGTTAAAAATTAGTTAAGCTTAATCAATCCTTTATTTTTAAAAACGTTTGGAGTTATATTTGTTAAATCATAACCAAAAATCTAAAATTGAAACATATGAAATTTAAACTTTTATTTTTAGTTATCCTTATTAGTAAATTAGGTTTTACACAAGGTCATGAAATTAAATTTGATATTAAACACCTTAACGATTCAATGGTGTTTTTGGCACGTTATTATGGAGATAATAAATATATTAAAGATACTATTGTAACCGATGGAAAGGGTAAATTTACCATTAAAGGAAAAGAAGATTTACCTTGTGGAATTTATTTAGTAGTTAGACAAAATAGGGGAAGTTATATTGAGTTTTTAGTGCACGACCAAAAATTTTCGGTTCAATCTGACACATCTGACTTTATAACTAAAACAAAATTTAAAGGATCAGAATCCAATACAAAACTATACGAATATTTTAATTTTTCATCTAAATTAAATAAAGAACGAATTGCTTTATCAGACGAAATTAAAGATTTAGACGAAAAAGATAGTAAACGTGAAGCTTTAATGCAAAAATTGGAGAAATTAAACAAAGAAATGGATGATTATGTAGATAATTTTATAAAAAACAATCCAAACAATCCTATGACTGTGGTGTTTAATATGCAAAAAGAAGTTGAAATACCTGAAGAACTTAAAAAAGACTTGAGCAACGAAGGTAAAGAAAAACAATACAGATATTACTTAAATCATTATTGGGATTTGGTAGATTTTAAAAGCGAATGCGTTATTAGAACTCCTGTTTTCCACTCAAAACTTCAAAGATATTTTGACCAAGTAATTCCTCAACATTACGATTCGGTTTTTAGATACATTCAACCTTTAGTAGAAAAATCTCGTGGAAACGAAGAGTTGTTTAAATATATTGTAAACTATGCAACATTTAAATGGGAAAGTGGCAAAGAAAAAAGAATGTGTTGGGATAAAGTATTTTATTTGATGGCTAAAAATTATTATTTAAATGGAGATGCAACATGGGTAGATGAAGTTAAAATGGCAAAAATTAAATCTAGAGTGGATGATTTACAATATGCTTTGTGTGGCGAACAAGCTGTAAACTTAAAAATGAGAGGACAAAACCAATTTGGATTGTACGATACTCTAGGAAAATTACATAATTTAAATAACATAAAAGCAGATGTAACAATAGTTTGGTTTTGGGATTCGGATTGCGGACACTGTAAAAAACAAACGCCTAAATTGTACGAATTGTACGAAAAATATAAAAAAGAAGGTAAGAGCATTGAAGTTTACTCGGTGAATATTGAAACAGAAAGTGATGGCTATAAAAAGTATTTAAAAGAAAATAAATACAAATGGATAAATGTACAAGATACTATGCATTTAAGTGGTTTCAGAAAATACTACGATATTTACAGTACACCTGTGAGTTATATATTGGATAAAAACAAAAAAATTGTAGGTAAAAGAATTGATCCTGAAGGAATGGAGAAATTTTTAGAATTATTATTTAAAGAAGAAGAAGAAGATATCAAATAAAATAAAGATATTTACGCTTTTGTAAGTAAACAATAATGACAATTCAATCTGTAGCTGTTGTAATTTTAAACTGGAATGGTAAATCTTGGTTAGAAAAATTTTTACCCAATGTTGTACATTTTTTACCAAGCTATGCAAAATTATATGTAGCAGATAATGCTTCTAGCGACAACTCTATTGAGTTTCTTAATAATAATTTTCCATTAGTTGATGTTATCCAACTTTCTCAAAATTTCGGTTTTGCTAAAGGATATAATGAAGCTTTAAAAAATTTAAAAGAAGATGTTTATGTTTTATTAAACTCTGATATCGAAGTAAATTCGGATTGGATACAACCAATCATTAACTTAATGAACTCTAATACTAATATTGGTGCTTGTCAACCTAAAATATTAGATCAGAAAAACAAACAATTGTTTGAATACGCAGGTGCTTCTGGTGGCTTTATTGATTATTTAGGTTTTCCATATTGTAGAGGTAGGATTTTTAACGAAATTGAAATAGATGAAGAACAATATAATGATGCTATACCCATTTTTTGGGCAACAGGAGCTTGTATGTTTGTTAAAAACAAAGTTTATTGGGACGCAGGAGGATTAGACGAAGATTATTTTGCCCATATGGAGGAAATTGATTTGTGTTGGCGAATTCAAAAAATAGGATACGACATATATGTTGAGCCTAAATCATTTGTATACCATGTAGGTGGAGGAACTTTGAATAAATATAGTAGTAAAAAAACTTACTTAAATTTCAGGAACAATTTAGTTACTTTACTTAAAAATGCAAATTATAAGTTTTTTATAATTACAATATTTTATAAATTAATACTAGATGGAATAGCTGGAATAAAATTTTTATACGATGGACAATTTAAACACACATGGGCAGTAGTAAAGGCACACTTTTCAGTATATTTTAAATTGATTACAATATTAAAAAAGAGAAGAATTATTCAGCAAAACTCCAAAATTAAAACACCAAATTTGATTCATCAAAATTCTGTTGTATGGAAACATTTTGCTCTAGGCATAAATACCTTTAAAGAGATTCATAAAATTAAGGCAAATTAGATTCTAACTCAATTTGATAACTATTTTTATTGCTGTACCACAATTGATTATCAATAAATATCTGTAAATTTACTTCTGGTCCAAAAGAATCAAAAGTCTTCACATTCATTTTTATTTCGGATCCCGTAAATACCTCAAATTGATATTTTGTTGTATCTCCTTTTAACGAAATTTCATCCTCTTGAGAAATAGATTTATAAGGACTTTTAATTATTAAGTCATACTTTACCTTATCTGTTAAACCAAAAAAAACGATATCCAATTTAACTTTTTTAACATCAGAAGAATGAATGACTGATTTTTTTTCAGCAGAATTTGAACAAGAAGAATGTAAGGAGACCAAAAATGGAATCCATAAAACTATTTTATAAAACTTAATCAAATTCTGCATAGTGCAAAATTAATACATTAGTTTAAAACCTTTAATTTATTAAAAAAAAAAGGCGCTTAAAAAGCGCCTTTTCAAAAAATTAGTTTTTTTTAATTGATAGGATCTACACTAACATAAGATCTATTATCTTTTTGTTTTCTGAAAGAAACAGTACCATCAATTAAAGCAAATAATGTATGATCTTTACCTAAACCAACATTTTTTCCAGCATGATGAACTGTACCTCTTTGACGAACTAAAATGTTTCCAGCAATTACTTGCTCTCCACCAAATTTTTTTACACCTAAT
>Ga0007787_10000510_pt1 | contig 12052 bp, 13 predicted proteins | sample LauGreFa1BDMLBSN_2_FD_59500 | JGI IMG/M metagenome (GOLD analysis project Ga0007787, IMG submission 59500) | Freshwater lake microbial communities from Lake Michigan, USA - Fa13.BD.MLB.SN | ecosystem: Environmental > Aquatic > Freshwater > Lake | place: Lake Michigan, USA | collected 2013-09-23 | reverse complement strand
GCGCCGTGCGCGGCAGCCTCCAGCTCGACGTCGGCGAACATGGTCTCGATCCAGGCCACGTCAGCCCCACCCTCTCGCAACGCCTCGGCCTGCTCGTGGAAGGCTTCCTCGGCTTCGGCCTGCGTGCGCGGGCCCAGGGGTTCGAGCACATCGCCCGTTGGGCCGATGTCGCCGGCCACGATGACTGGCCTCCCCGCACGGTCGGCCACTTCGCGGGCGAGGGCCGCGGCGGCCTTGTTGAGCTCACGCACGCGGCCGTCGAGCTTGTGCAGGCCGAAGCGGAAGCGATTGGCGCCGAATGTATTGGTCAGGATGATGTCCGAGCCGGCATCCACAAAGCCCTGGTACACCGAGATGACACTGTCGGGTTGCTCAACGTTCCACAACTCACCCGGCGCGCCATTGGCTAGGCCCAGAAGAAAGAGGTTGGTGCCCATGGCACCGTCGACGAAGAGGACATCCCGGCTGGTGAGCAGGTCCTGAATGGGGTTGGTGGGTGCAGCGGTCATCATGATCCAGAAGTGTTGCCCGCCTGCGCCAATGCCTGCGGATCAATCAGAACATACACACCATCTGCTCGCTGATCAACCGCGAAACTGCGCACTCCGACAAAACCTTCGCAACTCCCGCTGGCCAACTCGAACTCGCGGCCATGCCAAGGGCAGACGATGCGCCCATCAACCACTGTGCCCGTGGAAAGCAGCGCACCCGCATGCGGGCAGCGGTCCTCCAGCGCATACAGCCTGTCCTTATGCCTGGCGATTGCCACGCCCAAGCCCTGCACCTTGACACGGACCACTTCCCCAGGGTCCAGGTCGTCTTGAAGGCTCAGCTTGCACCACATGTGACGACTCCTCGCTAGATCTGCTCGGCCGGTACGTGCAGAACCATGCCATCCAGATCGGCGGTGACAACCACCTGGCAGGTCAGTCGGCTGTTGGGTCTGGGTTCCCAGGCGAATTCGACCAGGCCGGCCTCAGCAGCGGACGGGGCTGGCAGGTTGGCCTGCCAGGACTCGTCGACGTAACAGTGACAGGTTGAGCAGGAACACTCGCCTCCACACTCGGCGCGGATGCCTGCAACACCATGGTCGCGAGCTGCTTCCATCACGCTGCGACCGGCAACTGCCGGCACGCATTGGCGACTGCCATCAGCCTGAACAAACCATAAATTGGGCATGCTGGGTTCCAGAAATTTCGCGGCAACGCCGGCCCTGCGCAGCTGACCTGGTCCTAAGCCCAGGTGAATGTCAGGTTGCAGGCGTGGAAGTCGTTCTCCTCGCCGCAGGCGGAAATGACCGAAAAGCCCGACCCGGCACCGGCGCCGTCATTGCTTAACAGCGTGCGGTTGGAGATCCAGCGCGCGCCCACCCTGTTACCCATCAGCACGACCACCGGCCCACCCGACAGCATGATGCCGTCGTCAGGTCCAAGGCGGGTGCACATCGGTCGCGTTGTGGTCCAGTCTGCCAGTACCTGTGCAGAGGAGACGTCACTGCCGTCGAGTACCAGGGCGCGCTGAATGGGCCAAGCCCACGAGCGTCCGAGCATCCGAACCGGCGACTGGGGCAATATGCACAGGACTGCATGAAGGTGCTGCCCTTCAAAACCGTACTTCGCCGCCAACGCATGAGCAACCTCGATGTCATGTCCACCAAGGACACCGGCCTCTTGGCGCTTTGCCGCCTCACGCAGACCCGCCTGTGAAGCAGCGTCCAACAACCGAGGCGCGACCCATGGCCTATTCTTGAAGATATCGCGATCGAACTCGGGAACAGGAAACCTCTTGCTCATGACCACTCCTGGGTTGAAATTGCCGCGGCGAACCGGTGCGTCTAACCGCTTGCGGGCGTACCCGGTACGGGCCGTCCACTCACCGTTTAAGTTTGCCCATACGCTAGCATCCTCAAGCCGGTCATCGCCATCCTGTTTCATGCGTCAAACGCATGCCTGATGCGCAACAGTCGACTCGGCAGAAACCCGCAAATCTTGGAGCGTTGGTGGCATGACTTGGCAGATCCGAACGCACAGATCGGAACCCTGTTCGGTCCCGAGGGAGTCGATCAAATCCATGCGAGCGAGTTCAAGCAATCCTTTGCGTGGCAAGAAGGCGCGCCCCAGATCGGCGAGCAAGACCCGGCAACCGTCGGCCGCCCGCTCGTGCAGCCATGAGCTGACTCGATGAGCAAAAAATCGCTCGTACCAGAGGTCAGCGGCAAGGATCAGGTCCCAGCGTTGATCTCCCGAGCCAGCCAGCATATCGACCTGCAGGACTTTCAGGCTTACTCCATTGGCCGCGGCGTTTGCCCGGGCCGCAAGACAAGCCAGAGGATCGATGTCGACGGCCGTCACTTCCGCGGCTCCTGACTGCGCAGCCGCGATTGCCGCAACGGCACCGCCGCAGCCGATTTCCAGTACACGCAGTCCGCGAATTTCCTCAGGTTCCTGGAGCAGTTGGCGCGCCAGCGCTCGGCCGCCAGGCCAGGCCACGGCCCAGTAGGGCGGACTAGCGGCGGCACCCGGCCAGCGCTGAGCGACTTCCGCCCAAGCGGTCTCGAGAGTGGCCGCTTGGTGTGCACGCAGCGCCTTTAACCCCTTGACGTGCCTTAACGGCACGTGCCTCCCAAGCAATCGCTTGAAGGCCATCTCGTCGGGAGCTGTCAGCACGGCGAACAGGATTGAAGGCGCATCAAAAGTCCCAGAAATAGCCACGGCATAAGACGGCGCGGCCACTCTAGTGCCTGCGAAGAGTACTCACAGAATCTCCCATGATGGCGCATGCCTGCCATGCCGGCGATGCATGGAAAGCGAAGCGTGATCAAGGGTTTGTCCGATATCGCAGGGGCGATATGCAGCACGACGATGCTGGCAAATAGCGGGGCCTTGGGAGTCCCGAAATGCAGCGGGTCACTGGCGCCCGCGTTGGCGGCGGAAAGCTGCCCGGAGTAAATGAGGGTACATCATGTTCGGACAACAACTGGCAAGCGGATTGGCGACCGGGAGCCTCTACGCATTGACCGCCATCGCGGTGGTCGTGGTGTTCCGCAACACCCGGACGATCAACATCGCCCAGGGTGACTTCTCGATGATCGCCGCCTTCATCGCGCTGTTGCTGCTCAAGGCGGGCTTCGGTTACGGTGCTGCGCTTGCGCTTACGGTGGTCGCATCGATCCTCGTGGGCGTCATCGTCGAGCGCCTCGTGATGCGCCCCATTGCCGACTCCGACTGGCTGACTCTGTTCACCGCCACCCTCGGCATCTACTACATCATGCATGGCTTGGCCGGCTGGATCTGGGGTCGTGACACCAAGGCATTCCCTGTGGCCTTCGAGTCCAAGCCGATCGAGATCGCCGGCATCGTCGTCAGCGAAGGCCACCTCATCAACATGGGATGGGCGGCCGCCATTGGCGCAGTGCTCTTTGCGTTCTTCCGCTGGACGAAGCAGGGCGTGGCCATGCGGGCGGTGACCGACGACCCCGAGACGGCACGCCTGATGGGCATTCCAGTTCGCTTCATCGTGCTGCTCACCTGGGGCATGGCCGGCTTTCTGGGCGCCTTCGCCGGCGTTCTGCTGGCGCCCATCGTCTACGTCTCTCCGCAGATGATGGACGAGGTGCTGATCAAGGGCTACGTGGCGGCGGTGTTCGGCGGCTTGTACTCGATTCCAGGCGCAGTGATTGGCGCGCTGATGATTGGTGTTGCCGAGAACCTGGCCGGGGGCTACCTTGGCAGCCACTACAAGACCGCTACTGCATTCGCCATGATCGTGGTGATGCTGGCGCTTCGCCCCCAGGGCCTGTTTGGCATTCAGAAGCGGAGGGACATCTGACATGGCCGGCGCACGAAACCCCACTGCACGCGCTTCTGCGCACATCGTTGACCGCGAGGCCGTGGCCCACCTCAAGCAGCGCTTTGCAGCCCACAACGCCTGGGGTGTGATCGCACTGTTCGCGGTGCTGGCGCTGCTCCCGTTCTTGCCAGGCTTCAAGCCCTGGATGGCTGGCCAGATCTCGCTGGTCATGGTCTACATCGTCGCCGCCCAGGGCGTGAGTATCCTCACCGGCTACACCGGGCTCGTGACCGTCGGGCACGGCGGCTTCATGGCCATCGGTGCCTACGCATCGGCGCTGATGGTCAAGCACTGGCAGGTGGACATCCTGGTGGCCATCATTGGTGGCGCCATCATGGCAGGGGGGGTGGGTGTTCTGCTGGGGCTAGTCTTTCTACGGCTGGCCGGTCCCTTTCTGGCCATCGGGACACTCGGTTTCGCGTTCTTCGTCGGCACCATCGTCACCAACGTGCCCCTTTTCGAAGGCCGCGAGGGCATCTCTCTGCCGAAGAACAAGGCCTTGGGCTTGGAACTCGGGGACGTCGGCTTCTACTTTTTGGCGCTGACCACCTTTGCCGCTGTGACGCTTTTCGTCCACAGCCTGGTGCGGTCCAGCGTTGGGCGAGCCCTAACGGCCTTGCGCGACGCCGAGAAGGCGGCGCAGAGTTGTGGTGTCAATCGGCTCTTCTACCGCATGGTCGCATTCACCGTCAGCGCCACCATCACGGGCGCGGCCGGGGCCTTGAGCGGCCTGAGCGTGCGCTACGTCTCAGCCGAGGTGTTTGCCGACATCTGGTACTCGGTGGACATCCTGGTGGCCTGCGTCGTCGGCGGTTCGGCAATGCTGATGGGCCCCATCGTCGGTGGTGCATTCGTTGCGTTGTTGCCGTTCGTGCTGGAGAAGTTAGCGGACTTCTCCTTCATCCTGAAGGGCGTTGTGCTGATCACCGTGCTGATGTTCGCTCCAGCGGGTGTTTGCGACGTGCTGGCGCGTCCCGTAAGGGCTTGGCGGCGTCGCCAACTCGAACGCGCGGGAGCCGGCAGTGGTGCCGGTTCACAGGCGGGCGCGAAAGTCGAACCATTGAAACGGCAGGAAGGCTGAAAAGCACCATGTCCAACATCCCCCACCTGCATTGCGAAAACGTCGTCGTCCGCTTTGGCGGTGTCGTGGCGTGCAAGAACGTAAGCCTGCGCGTCGAGACCGGCAAGGTCGTCGGCCTGATCGGCCCCAACGGCGCAGGCAAGACCACGCTGTTTAACGTGCTGTCGCGATTTCAGACCCAGACCGAGGGGCACGTCTACGTCGACGGCAAGACCGTCGACAGATGCAGACCAGACGAGATGATCGGCCGGGGCATGGCGCGCACTTTCCAGAACATCAACCTGTTCCAGGAGTTGAGTACGCAAGACAACATCCTGATCGGCGCCCATCGATTGATGGGTGACCCGGTCAGCAGCATGTACTCCTTGCCCTGGGCTCGACAGCGCCAGGCCGGGCAGATCAAGCGGGCGCTGGAAATCGCCGATCTGCTTGGGCTTGCCGACGAGCTCGACGTCACGGTGCGGCACCTGCCCTATGGCATCCAGAAACGGGTGGAGATCGCTCGCGCACTGGCGGGCGAGCCTAGGCTCATCTTGCTGGACGAACCTGTGGCCGGCTGCAATGACGAAGAGACGGCTGAGTTGCGGGAGGTGGTTCGTACCGTCAACCGCGATCTCGGCATTACCGTGCTGATGGTCGAGCACGACATGTCCATGGTGATGAGCGTGTGCGACTACATCTTTGTCGTCAACTTCGGAGCCAATCTGGCCGAGGGTACACCGGCGCAGATTCGCGCCAACCCCGAGGTGGTCAAGGCTTATCTGGGTGAGGAGGCCGAAGCATGACAGCGCTGCTTGAGTTGCGCACGGTGGAGGCGACGTACGGCGCGGTGCGCGCGCTGCAGGGCGTGTCGTTGCAGGTGGAGCGCGGCGCAATGGTGGCACTGATGGGCGCCAACGGAGCCGGTAAATCGACCACGCTAAAAGTGATCTCAGGCATGGTGAAGCCGGTCGTTGGCGAAGTGCTGTTCGAAGGCCGCTCACTCGCCGACATGTCTCCAAACCAGATCGTTCGCCTCGGCATTGCCCACGTGCCGGAAGGGCGCAAGATCTTCAAGGACCTGATGGTCGCCGAGAACTTGCGCATGGGCGCCTACACGCGCAGTGACAGTGCCGGCATCAAGCAGGACATGGAGATGGTGCTGGACCTGTTTCCTCGCCTGGCCGAGCGGTCACGCCAACTCGGCGGCTCGCTGTCAGGCGGCGAGCAGCAGATGCTGGCCATCGGCCGCGGCCTGATGGCCAAGCCGTCCCTGCTGATGTTGGACGAACCCTCGCTTGGTATCGCGCCCAACTTAGTCATAGACATCTTCGCTGCGCTGCGCAAGATCAACCAGGAGCGCGGCATGACGATGCTGATCGTGGAACAGAACGCGCAGGTGGTGCTGAAGAACACCTCCTTCGGCTACGTGATGCAGGTCGGCCGGGTTGCCGTGAAAGACGCAAGTTCGGAATTGCGCAGCAATTCCGAAGTCCTTCGGTCCTATATGGGAGGTTGACCCCTCGTCAGCCACTGGTTTCCCCAGCCGCAGCAGGACCCGCTGACCTGCTGCGGCCGCGAAGAGAGCCCCAGTCAGCGCCAACGCCGAATGTCACACAACCACCAGAGGAGAAATTCATGAAACGGTCAGTTATTCGCCTAGGTAGCTTACTTGGTGCCCTTGCGCTCGCTGCGCTGGGCTCAGGCGGTGCGCTTGCCCAGAACGGCCCCGGGATCAAGGACAAGGAGATCCTGCTGTGCTCTTACCAGCCGATGACGGGCAGCACCTCCAGTTACTTCCGCATGGGCAAAGGTGCGGATGCCTGGTTCAAACATGTGAACGATACCGGCGGTATCAACGGCCGGATGGTGAACTTCAACATGGTTGACGACAAGTACGAACCTGCACGAACCGCCGGCATCGTCAAGCGCTTCGCCGAGCGCGATGACTGCTTCGCCATCGTCGCCCCTCTGGGTAGCGCGCCCACCGTGGCAGTGATCGACTACATCGTCGAACAGAAGATCCCGATCGTGGGTGCTGGCACAGGGGCGGCCAAGCCCCTGGAGATCCCCAGCAAGTATGTGTTCCCGCTCTACCCTAGCTATCGGGACGAAGGCAAGGACCTTGTGCGCTTCGCCAAGGAGGTCATGAAGGCCAAGACTATTGCGCTGCTGTACCAGAACGACCCCTCGGGCAAGACCCACCTGGACGGCATCAAGTCAGTGCTTGCCCAGCATGGCGTTCAACTCGTTTCCGAACAGGGCTACGAGCCTAAGGAAGTGGACGTCAGTTCGCAGGTGCTGGCGATGAAGAATTCCGGCGCCGATGCCGTGATCTGCTCCTGCGCACCGGAGCCCGCAGCCAAGTTCTACACCGAGAGGCGCAAACTCGGCTGGAAGGCCCCAGTGGTCAATGTGTTCTTCGGCAAAAGCCCCAAGGTAGCTGAGTTGGCCGGCAAGGACGCGGTGGAGGGCGTGTACTTCGCCACCATTTTCCGTGACTTCGACTCGCCGGCGCCGCAGATGCAGGAAGCGCTGCGCATCCTGAAGAAGTACTACCCACAAGAAGATCCCGATGCGATCCACCTCTGGGGCTTTGCTGGCGCGCAAGTAGCTACCGAGGCCTTGAAGCGAATGGGCCGCAACAACATCTCCCGTGACCGTTTCATCGAGACGATGGAGTCCATCAAGGACTGGAAGGGCAGCGTCGTGCCCAACGTCACCATCGACAAGGGTAATGCCCCTCAGCACTTTATCGTGCGCGAGATGTCCTACGTGGTCTACACAGGCGGCAACTTCAAGGAATACCAGGTTCCTTGGCAGAAGTGACTTGGCATGCGCCGACCTGTGTTGCCGCTCGTCGAATTCGCACGAGTGGCGCGCCGGTTGGCGCATTCGTGATTCTGCGTGCCATGCGTTTGACGCAAGCCCGACCTGCACCGCATGGCAGATTTTTCTCTTCGTAAAAAGACCCATGTTGCGCAAAATTGGGTCGTTCGAAACCCTTCGCCAAGAGCATGACAAGGCGGCCTGGTAACGGTGCCGCTCAAGAGGTCCAAATGACGTCAATCATCGGAAAAGCGATCCCTCCCCAGCGTAAGCGTGTCCTTGACGCCCTGCACTTGCGCGAACCCGACCGCGTGCCCCTCGGCCTGTGGGGCACGATCGAGGGCTACCAGAACCTGCGCAAGCACATCGGTATGGATTACAAGGCCGATACGCGCGATTACCGGACTGGCTCCACCACCTGGACCACTGACGTCAGCTTCGAGATCGACCTGGCCTACAAGCTGGACCTGGACTTCCTGCGTATCAGCATGGGGCCCAGTGGTGGCTCACCGGGGTTTCGCCCAATACGCTTCGAAGAGGTGCCTTTCGACATGGGCATCTCCCCGCCGAACGCCGAGATCAACGTGGACGAGTGGGGCGTGGTGCGCAAGTGGACGCCTCACGAACGCGGCGGCTACTACGAGATGATCGGCTATCCCCTGTTCCACGCCACCAGTGCGCCGCTGGAAGAGGGCCTGAAGATGCTCGAGGCCTATCCCTGGCCCGATCCGCGCGACCCGGCGATGTACATGGATTCGCCCATTCCGGGCAAGTCGTTGCGCGAGTACTGCAAGTACATCCGCGAGAACACACCCTTCGCGCTGATGGGCCAGGCCGGCCGCGGGGGCCTGTACGAGCAGGCCAAGTACATGGTGGGCTACGCGAAGATCTTCTCCGACTTCATCGAAAGTCCGAAGTTTCTGGACGCTCTGCTGACCAAGCTGGTCGACCTCGAGATCGAGACCAACAAGGCCATGATCGACGAGTGCGGCGAGTACCTTGACTGGATGCGCATGAGCCCGGAGGATCTTGCGAGCGAAAAGACCGCTTTCCAGTCGCTGGCGATGTTCAATGAGCAGCTGAAGCCGCACTACATGCGCTCCATCCAGACGATCAAGGAGTACTACCTCAAGAAGAACCCCAATGGGAAGATCCAATTCCATACCTGCGGTGCGTTGGCCGAACCCTTCATGCGCGGCCTGATGGATTGCGGCGTGGACGGACACGACAGCCTGCCGCCGAAGGTGGCGCGCCACTCCAACCCGGCGGCGCGCAAGCGGCTGCTGGGCAAGGAGATGTTCTTCTATGGCGGCATCGACGTGCAGGAGACCCTGCCCTGGGGCTCCATGGACCAGGTACGCGCGGAAGTGCGCAGCCGCATCTGGGAAATGGGGCATGGCGGCGGTTTCCTCTTGTCGAGCAGCCACCGTCTCGAACATGACGTGCCTACCGAGAACGTATTGGCCATGATTGACGAGGCGCACGAGTACGGCCGCTACCCCTTGCCCAAGGAGCCGCCTGCGGGGGCCGATACGGGCGAAGGCTACGAGCCGTGGTCGGAGAAGAAGACCCGTCGCCGCAAGACTGAGGAAGCCGCGGCGGAGTAGGTCCCACAGACCCATACACACCGATGCCCTACAACGACGCCCTTAACGCACTCAGACCCCAAGGACCGTGTCCATGCCACTGAACATCAACACCGACAAAGAAAACAACATCGAGGACCTGCAGTACGACATCGATGACTCTCGTGCCACCGACCGTTGGTCCGACGCGCCACCCGAGGTCAAGGAGCTGTTCCACGTGCTTGAGTGGAACATCGTTGACGGTGAGCACGGGGGCACGACCCAACTCATCGAGCAGGCGCTCGGCAAGCAGGTCTCGCCGCGAACGCTGATCGCCGGGCCGATGGCGATGGGCATCGCCGAAGTCGGGCGTCGCTTCAAGATGGACGAGTACTTCCTTCCCGAGGTAATGATGTCGGCCAAGTGTATGCAGGCCGCTCTGGGCACGCTCAAGCCTCTGATCGTCGCCGAGAAGTCGGCCGATATCGGCACCGTGGTCATCGGCACCGTCCAGGGTGATTTGCACGACATCGGCAAAAAGATCGTCGGCATGATGCTCGAGGCAGCCGGCTTTACCGTCGTGGACCTCGGCGTATCGGTGCCGCCAGAGGACTTCATCGCAGCCATCCGCAAGCACAAGCCGAAGATCGTGGGTTTCTCCGCGCTGCTGACGACGACGATGAACATGCAGTGGGAAACGCTCAAGGTCATCAAGGCCGAAGGGCTGCGCGAGGACGTTCGCGTCTTCGTCGGAGGCGCACCCATCAGCCAGGCCTGGTGCGACAAGATTGGGGCCGACGCCTACGCCTCGGACGCCCTGGTGGCCGTCGACAAGGCGAAGGCTTGCATCACCACCTACGCCAACGTCAAGGGCGGAGACCCGCGGTTGCACGCCAACATGGTGGCCATCGACACCGAACGTGAAGCGATGAAAGCCAAGGCAGCAGTGGCATGAACGTCCCGGGCCGTTCCCCGACGATCGACCCGCAGCGAGCGGCGCCAGGTGGCGTGCTCAATGGCCGGCATGCTGTGGCCGCGGTGGCGGCGCTGCTGGTCGTCACGGGTCTCTTCGGCGCTGTTTCGGCTGCATGGGGTTACGGCCTGTTCATCCTCGCCGGATTGGCTCTTGCTTCATCAGCGCTGCAGATGGCGGTACTCGGGCTGACGAGCTTCGGGTCGACCGACACGCTGTTGGCGAGGGTCCGCTGGCTGGCGCGCGTTGGAGTGGTGAGCTATGTGCTGGCGCTGGCCGCCCTGACCGGACACTACGGCCATGAGACCCTCGCCGGCCGGATGGAATGGCACTGGGTGCTGTTCGGCCCGCTGGTGCTGGCGGCCCTGGTGGCCGTCGAGTGGGGGGTGTATCGCAAGATGCTGCGCGCCGGTGCACCCGCACTGCTGCGCTACCGTGCCCACCTCAGCCGCAGTCAGGCCGACCCGGCCGCCATGCGCCGCACGCTGTGGAACGACGTCATCGTGCACAAGAGTCTTTGGCAGGTGAGCCGTTTTCGCTGGCTGCGCCACACCCTCATCTTCTGGGGCTTCGGCCTGATGTTCATCACCGAGCTGGCGGCGGTGTTCGTGCGCGAGGCCATGCCAGCTTTCGGCTGGGGCGACCCCTGGCGCACGCCCGGCCATCCCATGCGTCTGGCGTTCGACCTGGTCTACGATGTCACAGGATTGATGATGCTGGTGGGCTGCCTGCTGGCATTGATATGGCGTGCTAGCGTGCATAACAAGGCCGAGCGCAAGTTTTCAGATACACCCATGGTGGTGTTCCTGCTGGTGGTCGTCATCACCGGCTTCCTCGTGGAAGGCTCGCGCCTAGCGCAGGCCCCTGAGACAGCACACCGCGCCTATTCGTTTGTCGGCCACGCCTTCGGCCAGGCGCTGAACACCCTGGGCTGGGTTTCGGCTGAATTGCACCGGCCTCTGTGGGTGGTGCACATGGTGGCCTCGTGTGCGTTCATCGGATGGCTGCCAGCCACACGCTTGATCCACACCTGCGCCACCCCACTGGGCCGATTGCTCCATTCGCAAACTGGCCTGCTGGCGGCCAAGAAGCAGGCCGTGCTGTCGGGCCTGATGCGCCAACGTACGACCCATCACTGACCCCCTGAGACCCGCAACGAGACCACCCATGGACAACATCATTGCCATCTACGGCCCCACGTGCTCTCTGAAGAGCGACGTGGCCCAGGAACTGTCACAGATGACCGGCTTCAAGCTTACCAATCGGGGCGAGAAAGCCACCACGCAAGCCAAGTACGCCGGGCTCAGCACCGCAGCGGGGTTGCCGCTGGAATTCCACCGCGCGCTGGATAACGAGACCCGTGAAATGGCCAAGTGGAACGAGAAGCTGATGATCTTCGAAAGCAACTTCATGGATGCCGTGCTGGCCGGCACGCCCAATCTCTTCATGGTGCGCCTGCATGCGCAGGATGGTGTGCGCAACGACCGCTGGAAGCACCGCAAGGAAGAAGGCGGCGGCCGAACCCGACAGCTGGGCGAAAGCGTGGCCGCACGCGACCGCGACGACGCAGCCCTTCGCGCCAAGCTCTACCCGGGCATCGCGGCAGTGCAGCCGGCCATGGAAATCGACACGACCGAGCGCAACGCCTTCGATGTCGCCAAGCAGATCTGGGAGACATTCCAGGCCGAAGCCAAGCTGGAAGTTGTGCTCAACAAGCCCCCGATGGACAAGGCAGCGGCCCGCGGGATCCTCCCGGGCGCCACCGCCGGCGCGGTG
>Ga0007787_10000508_pt1 | contig 12069 bp, 14 predicted proteins | sample LauGreFa1BDMLBSN_2_FD_59500 | JGI IMG/M metagenome (GOLD analysis project Ga0007787, IMG submission 59500) | Freshwater lake microbial communities from Lake Michigan, USA - Fa13.BD.MLB.SN | ecosystem: Environmental > Aquatic > Freshwater > Lake | place: Lake Michigan, USA | collected 2013-09-23 | reverse complement strand
CAACATGGCCAGACATAAATTTGTTTTTGTAGTTGAAGGCGAGGTCTTTATGACGTGGTCGTACGATGAAACGTACCCACAAGCTGAACGTTGGACTGCCGGACTAAATAGCAACCCAACTATTGTTGAAGTAACATCGCACGCGCAAATTGACGAAGTCGGCATTGGTTGGACTTGGGACGGAACTAACTTTTCTCAGCCTAATCAGTGATAGAATAGAGGTACTATGATACTAACTTCAACAGACATTTTTTATTTGCGAGAGCGAGATGGCGACTCGACGACTACTGACAATCCGGCAACGCCTGTAGCGTTTGTTATTGACGGCGAGGTTGTTGCGGCTGAAGCATTTTCACCACCAGTCGGTGATAACATATTTTTGGCAAATCCAACTTATACGTCTAGAATTGAAAAAGTAGATGAACGTGATACTGAGGTCATAACTGCAACTGTTGGAGACGTTTCAACTGATATGATTTTAGATGAGCTTCTTACTTCGGTTCTACTAAGTAACGCTAAGGCTATTCGCATACTGCGTGATACTAGTCTTAAAGTTAACACTGGCTGGAAGCATGATGAAAAAGGTTTTTATAGCATGCAGGCTGTAAATGGAGTAATGCGTCGTATCGATGGCATGGGCAGAGTTGTTGAATGAGTGAAAAGTCACGTTGGCAACAATATAAAGAAAAAAACGGTGGAGTTACGCCACTTGACTTAATAAATCCACATGCTCTTAGATCTAGCGACGAACTGACTGCCGCGCGCTACGCTGTCTGCGAAGGCTGCGAGCGCTTTTTAAGCGTCACTAAACAATGTCTTGAGTGTGGGTGTTTTATGAATCTAAAGACACGGTTACTAAACGCAAAGTGCCCGCTCGGCAAGTGGTGATATGCGAAATGGAAAAATTGAATTCGAGCTACCAGAACCGCTAATTAGCGAACCTGTAGTAGTTAAATCGTTTTTCTCAGACGAGATGTTTTCTCGTATTAAAAAAAGCGTAAATGACCTTAATCTTGGACCAGATGGACCGCACTATTACCACACGATGCTAGGGCGTTGGGAATCTTCAATAAGTTTTTCTAAAGACATTGAAGAATTTTCTTTGAAAAAAGCTAGAGAAGTATTCAATGATAACACATTACTCAAAGCGTATTTCTTTGTTGTCAGATACCAGTCTATCAATGGCTGTATTCCGCATCTGTGGGAGCACACAGACCAAAACGGAACGCAGACAACCGTAGATCTAACAATTGAAAATACAGCAAAGTGGAACTTAATCGTAGAAGGAAAAGAGTACGAGCAAAACGAAAATGAAGGAATAATTTTTGCAGGGCAACAGCATATTCACGCGCGCCCTCCGTATCCTTCTAGAAGATCTGATGTCTACACTACGGTAGTGTTTATGCATTTTACTCGCCCTGATCATTGGATTCAAAAGAGAACTCGAGGAAACGACATAGGACGATATGGAACGGATGGCGACGTTAGGTTCTTTAATAGAAACCGATACATTCCAATGCCTGACACACCAATCAATCAACCTGTGTGCTCATGCCATGACTACTCTGGAGTTTTGTCACTTTACGACAGAATTCTTGGAGAATACGCTGACGACGAACCAGAGCTTGTTGACATGTCTGTTGAAGAAAAGACTGTGATTGCTCCAGGAATAGTGCAATATCAGATCTCCAAACAGTCTGCTCAAACTCTTAAAGGTCTTGCACAAAATTCGTGCTTTAAGCTCTGGGAGCCCGCGCAAGTACTGAGTGAAGAGCGAGACCCGACTGTAAACTACGAAGCTAGAACATGCTATGTTAAGTTTATAAATAGTGCGCAGCTTTCATGCCATGTTCATGACCCAATACGAAGACTGTACGAAAGTCTTGATACTGGCATAGCGCCAATCATCAAAGATTTTAGAGAAATGTACAATATACAAGAGTTGCAATCAGTGAGCTGGCAACTTACACGATACGAGCGTGGAGGTTCTTTTCATAATCACGTTGATGACTGCTTAGAGTTCCCTAGAGTTGTCTCTGTCTCGGCTCTTCTAAACGACAGTTACACCGGAGGAGACTTAGTGTTTACTCATAAAAATGTCAGGGTTACTCGCGGCGCCGGGAAAATCATCGTATTCGGCTCTGGCTTTGAGAACATGCATCGAGTTGAACCCGTGGTAAGCGGCATACGATATGCCGCTGTAAAGTGGTACAACTACCTAGGCGGCACAAAAAACGGAACATAACACTATCCGTGAGATATAGCAGTCAAACTGTGCAATAAAAGTCAACAGCAGCTAATCTATTTGATAATATTTACACAAGCACATAGTGATAAAGAAAAGACCTTAAATGATTCAAGTAAAAGACGGCTCAAGAACACTTCAGTTTAGTGGTACGCTCTTAGGCAAATCTTCCTCGTGGCGGAACGGTTCAACACGTTGGATTGAGTTCGCGCTCTATAAAACAGATAATGGGTCTTATGTTCTTTCTCGAGTTGGAGTGTCAGTTGTATACCATGGTGCGGCTTGTCATTTAGTAAAACGTTACGGTCTACAGGAGCTAAAAACAGAAGATGCTAAGAACGGAATGATCCCCTGCGAAGACTGTCGGCCTTCGTTTGAGGCAGGTCTTATATTTCCAGAAAAAGATAGGTATTGGGCTCAAGTTAGTGAAGACCCCAACGCTGTACTTGAAGCATTGTACAAGTACGATACCGGCGGTGCTCGCTATTTGACCAACGTCGCGCAGCGTCTGCTAGATGACGCAGCGTCTTTAGACAAAGGAATAGAAAAGATTTATAAGGTAGAAGTCATCCCTTAGATATTTTATTTGATACTATTTAATGACACAAGACGAAAGATGAAAAAATGTTCATAGTAATTGAAGGCGCTGACGGCTCTGGTAAGTCGTCACTTATTGCGGAAATTAAGTCGCAGTTGCAGGCACGATGTCCTGGCAGAAACATTACTGAGTTTCACAAAGGCAAACCTGAAGAAGAGACACTCCGCTGGGTACTAAATGAATACGCAATTTCAATTGAAAAGCAAGATTGGACGACAAGTCTTGCGATTGCAGATCGCTGGCACTGGGGAGAAGTAACATACGCTCCTATAAAACGCCCTCATACGTGCAACGACGCATACGGACTTCTTGGCAAATCTGGTTGGCGTTGGGTAGAACTTTTTCTTATGTCTAGAGGCGTTGCTCAGTTCTGGCTTTATCAGCCTTTAGAAGTACTGATTGAAAGAATCAAGTCCCGTGGAGAAGATTTTGTAAACGCGGAAGAACTAGCAAAGGTGCTCGAGTATTATTCATTTGGAGCTAGCGCTACTGCGCGTCTTGCTGGAAAAATTCAGCCGCATCCGTACAATTTTAATGACGTAAGCGAGATCGCTAATGAGATGATTAACAAAGCAGAACGTATTGCCGAGGCTTCTGCAAAACTCGCTGATTACCCAGAGTACATAGGAGCGCCAAATCCTTCCACGCTTATAGTTGGCGATCAGCGCAACGTAACGTTGAAGTACGGCAATGAAACTGTTCTTCCTTTCATGCCAGTAAACAGCAACTCTGGTGATTTTCTACTTAGTAGCCTTCCACTCACTGTGTGGAAACAATATGGCATAGTGAACGCCAACGAATTCTATGGCTCAAGATTGCTAAGTTTGTGGGATACATTAGGACGGCCGAAAGTTGTAGCTTTAGGTCGTATGGCTGAAAAAGGACTGCTACTGTCTGGAATTGACGCTAGAAGCATCACAGTCATGCCTCACCCGCAGTACGTCAAAAGATTTCATCACTACGACAAAAAAGCATATGGTACTGCAATAGCAGCGGCAGCCGATGGGAAAGCAGAAGAGGCATGGACACTAAGATAATTTGCGTTGAAGATGGTGTCAACGGCTACGTTGATGTTGTCAACTGGGTTCTTAAGCATGGCAAAGAAGTCGCTCCTCGTGGGCAGCAAACTAAAGAAATTGAAGATGCAACTGTTTTCATTGACAATGTCTACAATACTCTGCCTATAGGCGTTAGCCGCGGTGCAGTTCCAGGGATAGGCGCAGTTGAAGCATGCCAGCTAATTGCTGGAGTAAGTTATCCTAAGACAGTGACTGCAGTCGGGCCACAGTTTAAGAATTTTAGAGAAGACAACGGGATGTTTCATGGCGCGTATGGATTGCGTACTAACTCACAATATGCTGCAGTACTAGAAAGACTTAAAAACGATCCCAGCACGCGTCAAGCGGTAGTCACTATCTGGGACCCAAAACTTGATCTACAATCGAACAAACGCGACTATCCTTGCACAATTCTTCACCAGTTTAGAATACGCGACAATAAGCTCAATATGAGTGTTTACATGAGATCTAACGATGTCTGGCTTGGCGCCGCCTATGACTTTTTTCAATTTACTCGAGTGCAGATCGCAATGGCTTCGGTGCTTGGCATTGAGCCAGGAACTTACGGTCATCATGTCGGTTCATTACATATTTACGAACAACACTATGAAGTAGCTGAAGATCTGCATCATGTAGACCGAGATTCTATTGAAGTCATACCGCCAATAACCGGGACATCGTGGGTGCAAGTAGAGACAAAAGCGCGTCATGCGCTTGACGCAGTGTTTGATGAGTACATTCGTCAACGACTAACTGCAGATCAAAAATGGTACACAGACGCGATGATTTCCGCCGTACAAAAGAACTTACAAAAGGAGAATAAATGAAAAATGACGACTACCCAAGTCCGCTTAGAAGCGTTGCCGTGCAGATGCACGAAATATTCTCAGAATTTAGACGAGCAGGCTTTAGTCGCAAAGAAGCGCTAGAGCTTGTTGCAAAAATACTGACTGGCACAGTTGGTTCTATGATCGAAGAAAACAACAACAAAGAAGAAGAAGACTAGATGACGCTTAGTAGACCGTCTTGGGACGACACATGGCTGTCAGTTGCTGACACTGTGTCTGCGCGATCGCGATGCACGCGCGCGCAGATGGGCGCTGTAATTGTTTCTCATGACCAGCATATTGTTGCAACTGGGTACAACGGACCGGCTGCTAATTGGCCGGAATCAGGTGACTGCATCAACTGGTGCGATCGCGCTAAAGGTTTGACTCCACTTGACAACTTATATGATGCTTGCCCTGCTGTTCACGCTGAGGCAAACGCGCTTCTGTACGTTGATAGATCACGAAGCGAGAACGGAACTATCTACATAACAAGTGTGCCATGCATGCAGTGCGCCAAGCTTATTTCAAACTCAGGAATACGTAGAGTCGTGTCTAGACTGCGTAAAGCTGACATGCATCGCAAGCCGTACGATGTAGTCAAGTTTATGGAAAAATGTAGTTTAGTTGTCACTTTAGTAAAGGATCAAGATGTCGACTGATAGTCTTGCAAACGTGCAGCTTCACTTGGTTGATAGCGCACAAAAGGCAAGTGATTTCATACACTGGCTTAGCCAGCGTCGCCCGTACGACGCGCTGTCTGTAGACACAGAAACTGGTGAACTGCCTGGTAATCCCAGAGAGCACGCGTTCTCGCCTTGGCACGGTCAACTGCGCTTAGTACAGGTTGGTGATGGAGAACAAGGTTGGTCGATTCCATGGGGAGAATGGGCAGGCGTTTTCTACGAAGCGATGGACAAATTTGATGGACCGCTGATCTGCCACAACATCGCGTTTGAAGCTCGCTGGTTTGACGTTAAGTCACGTTGGAAAATGCCGTGGCACCGCGCACACGACACGATGATTATGGCGCACGTCATCGATCCGTTAGGCTCAGGCGCTCTTAAACGACTTGCCGCGCTGCATGTTGACGGCCGTGCTGTAGCGTTGCAGAACACGCTTGATGAAGAACTTGCGAAGAACGGCTGGACTTGGGGCACAGTACCTGTAGACTTTAAGCCGTACTGGTCGTACGGTGCGTTAGACTGTGTGTTAACTACACGACTTTGGGAGATGTTCTACAAGCAATGTGGTCCAGACGGGCCATATCATAAACCTTATGAGCTTGAAATGCAGACTCGTCGCATCGTCACTCGTATGGAACTAAACGGCGCACGAGTAGATCTTGACTATTCAAAGAAGAAGTATGAAGAGCTAACAGCGTACACTGAGTCAGTAAAGACCTGGGCAAAGCAGACGTATGGTGGAACTTCAATTACTAGCAATCAGCAGTTAGTTCGTTTGTTTGAAAGTATAGGAGCAGAAATTACCGAGTTTACGCCAACAGGGCAGAAATCGTGCACTAAAGACCAATTGAAGATTCTTAAAATCAACGGCAATGACGAAGTCAAGCAACTTGCTGACATAGTTCTAAAACAGCGCAAAGCCGACAAGCTTGCCAATACTTATTTTTCTAATTTCTTAAGTGAAAACATCAACGGGTTTGTTCATCCGTCTGTCAAGACTTTAGGCGCTAGAACTTCTCGTATGTCGATACAGAATCCGGCGCTGCAAACTCTGCCCAAAGGTGATGACGTAGTACGCCGAGCGTTTCTTCCAAAAGACGAAAATCATGTGATTGTTACATCAGACTTAGATCAAGTCGAGTTTAGAATGTTTGCAAGCTTGTCTAATGACACTAATCTAATTGATCTGTTCAACCGTGCCGATGCTATCGGGTCTGATCCTTTTACTGAGATTGGTCGTGAAATATACGCAGATCCGACTATGGAACGCTCTGATAAACGCCGTGGACTTATAAAAGGCACAGTATATGGGCGACTTTACGGTGCTGGAGTCGCAAAACAAGCAATTACTGCTGGAGTTGCTGAGCCGCAGATGCGCGCAGTGTCAGACGCGTTTGACCTGCGTTTTCCTGGCATGTCGTACTTTCAAAGGCAAGTTGAAGACGCTGGAATGCGCCGTCTTCGAGACGAAGGTCAAGGGTACGTTTACACATGGACAGGCCGTCGTCTTCCATGTGATGAAGACCGCGTATATACTCTTGTTAACTATCTTATTCAAGGTGTAGCTGCTGAAGTGTTCAAGTCGAACCTTGTCAAACTTGATCAAGCAGATCTAACAGAGCTACTAATTGTGCCAGTGCACGACGAAATAGTTCTAAACGCGCCGCGCAAGGACGCCGAAGAGATAAAAAGAATTGTAAAAAAGTGTATGACAACATTCGAAGGCTGGGCAGTTCCATTGACTGCTGGCATTGATGGTCCGCTTGAGACGTGGGGAGATAAATACTAATGAGTAATAGAATAGTTCTTTCAGTAGACCCGGGCAAAGCAAGCGGGATATGCACTTTCTCAATTACGCCTGGTGGAGAGCCTGTGCTTGAAAAATCAGGTGAATACCAAATGAGAGAGTATCACTTGCCTATTTACGAGACGCTTAGGTACGCTAAAGCAGTAGACTCTAAAGTAGAGATCGTGTGCGAAAGGTTCATTATAAACGCGCAGACAGTTAGAAACTCACAGGCTCCTTATAGTCTAGAACAGATCGGCATTTTAAAGTACATCATGCTTGATTGCGGAATTGACCCTGATGAACTTATCTTTCAATCTCCATCAGACGCAAAGAAAATGTTTCCAAATGAAGCCCTTAAGAAACTAGAGTATTGGCATAGAGGTGGAGAAGGTCACGCTCTTGACGCGATAAGACACGGGCTTCTTAGGTTAGTAAAAACTGGCTGGAAGCCAATGAAATTGCTTACATAGCCATATACTAAGAAAATATCTGCAAACTTGCAGTAAAGTGTCTTAGTATATGGTAATATAGACATACGAAATGACGGAAGGATCGTGTAGGTGACAGTACAAGCAGAACTCGACAGCACTGGTAAATACATAGTTATTAACGCTGAATGGCGGTACAAAGAACTGTGCAAGAGTATCCCAGGTGCTGCGTGGTCAACTAGCGAACAAACGTGGAAAACGCCTGTCGGCTGGGCAACGTGCCTAGCGCTACGATCAACTTTTAAGTCAGAGCTTGTTATTGGCCAGCGGCTAGCTGACTGGGCGACAAACGAACTTTCAACGCGTGTCACGCCTGCCAACGCTCTTCGTTCTGTTGAAGCAATCGATGGTGAAGACTCATTGTTTCCTCACCAGCGTGCTGGCGTTCAGTTTCTTGCTACAGCACACAGAGCGCTTCTTGCTGATGAACCTGGCCTTGGAAAAACAGCGCAAGCAATAACCGCGCTCAAAGAGCTGCGTAGCCGCGGTGAAAAGGTATTCCCTGCGCTTGTTGTTTGCCCAAACACTCTTAAAAAGAACTGGGAAAGAGAATTTTCCAGATGGTGGCCTGATGTAAAAGTGCAGGTAATCAAAGGTTCGGCAATGCAAAGACGGAAACAATTTGATGAAGACGTTGATGTATTTGTTATTAACTGGGAATCTCTTCGAGGTCACTCGCGGTTGTCTTCTTATGGCTCAGTATCATTGGCACGCTGCCGCGACTGCGGAGGGCACGATGAAAAAGTCACAGAAAATCGGTGTGAAGTACATATTCGTGAGCTAAATAAGATTGATTTCAACTCAGTTATCGCTGACGAAATCCACCGCTCTAAAGAGCCAAAGTCAAAACAAACCCGTGCGCTGTGGGCGGCAACTGGAAACGCTAAATTTAGATTTGCTCTTACAGGCACACCAATAGCGAATAACGTCTTAGATCTTTGGCCGATTCTTCATTGGCTATCACCTGAAGAATGGCCAAGCAAAACTCGCTGGGTAGATCGCATGATCAATACAATGCTGAACGCGTTTGGCGGCATGATGGTTCTTGGTGTAAAACCTCATATGGAAGAAGAATTTTACGCGGCGATAAATCCGCGCATGCGCCGAATGCTCAAAGCTAAGGTGTTGCAGTGGCTTCCACCAGTAGTAACAGAGAGACGCGATGTTGAGATGTCAACTAAGCAAAAGAAAGCGTATCAGCAAATGCGTGATCTTATGATCGCCGAACTCGAAGGTGGCGACGCTCTTACAGCACCGAGTCCACTGACACAAACTATACGCTTGCTGCAATTTGCCAGTTCGTACGCGCAGTTAGATATTGACGAAGATACAGGTGAAATGAAAGCCGTTCTTGCAGAACCATCGTGCAAAGTAGACGCGCTTATGGACGACATATCAAATGGAGACTTTGGCGATGATTCGGTCGCGGTCTGCGCAGTATCTCGCCAGCTCATTGAATTGCTAAGTGCACAGATGACGGCTAAAAAGATTCCTCATGGCTTAATAACTGGCGCTCAAAATGAGGACGAGCGTCAGCAAGCAGTTGATGACTTTCAGTCTGGAAAAATTAAATGGATATTGTTCACTGCCCAAGCTGGCGGCGTTGGCATCACGCTTACCGCAGCACGCCGGCTAGTCATGTTGCAACGCCCATGGTCACTTATAGATCACAAGCAAGCAATGGACAGAGTACATCGTATTGGTAGCGAGATTCATGACAGCATCGTTATCATGGACTACGTCACTGAAGACACGATTGAAGAACGCGTAATCCAAGTGTTAGATACAAAAGCAGACAACTTCGAACAAATAGTTCGAGACAAGGCGCAACTTCTTGACATGTTGCGATCGGAGAAAGCATAATGGCAGACATAATCACACAGGTAGACATGCCGTACAAGCTGTCTAATAGTGAACTACAAACGTATAAAGACTGTAGACGAAAGTGGTGGTTGTCGTATTACCGACGTCTTCAACCAAGGACTCAGAACATGACCGGCGCGCTGGCACTTGGCTCTAGAATTCACAACGCACTTGACGCGTACTACGGGCAGAATATTCCGCTGCTTGAGGCTCACTCTATGTTCGTAGAGCGAGATCGTCAGATTCTTACCGAAAGCTACCGCGACACTGTAGACCTTGACAGTGAAGCCGAGCTTGGCCGAATCATGCTTGAAGGATATCTTCAATGGGTAGAAGAGAATGGCATAGATGCAGAGCTTGAAATGATCTCAACAGAAGAAATCATCAGCATGCCTTTGTTTGACGGCGCAGTTGAACTTCAAGGCAAGCTCGACATGCGCGTTCGTCGTCGCGGTGACGGCGTTCGCATGTTCCGTGACTTCAAGACTGTCGGCGGATCATTTACAGACTTCACTTCAATGGCTCATATGAATGAGCAGATCCTTACTTATATGATGCTGGAAACGGCGCAAAATAAAGAAGGAGAACGAAGTGAAGGCGGCATCTTTACAATGCTAAAGAAAGTCAAGCGTTCAGCTAACGCAAGACCGCCGTTCTATGAGCAAATTGAAGTTCGTCATAATGTGTTCGCATTGCGATCATTTTGGGCGAGAATCCATGGCACAATCAAAGACTTACTTGAAACAAAGAAAGCGCTTGATGAAGGCCAAGATCACAACTTCGTAGCTTACCCACGGCCTAGTCGTGACTGTAAGTGGAAGTGCCAGTTCTTTAGTGTTTGTCCGCTTATCGACGACGGTAGCGCCGCCGAGAACGCAATCACTGAGATGTACGAGGTCGCCGACCCGTATGAATACTACAAATCAAGAGACATAAAAGGAAGTGAGTGACAATGAGTGAAGTACAACGCTCCTTGACCATGATGGTCTATGGAGAGTCTAAGGTAGGTAAATCAACATTCGCGGTGACAGCACCGTATCCTCGTCTCATGCTTGACGTTGAAGGCGGACATAGATTCTTGCCAATCAACGTTAAGTACTGGGATCCTCTACGAGAAGAACCACCAGTAGCAGATGGAACTTGGGATACATGCGTTGTAAACGTGACAGAGTACGACACAGTGCTCAAGGCGTATCAATGGCTGCAGCTTGGCAAACACCAGTTTAAGTCATTGATTATTGACTCCGTGTCTGAACTTCAAGTTAAGTGCATGGATAATATCGCCGGCACAAATCAAATGCAGATGCAGCAATGGGGTGAGCTTCTTCGTCACATGGGCGCGTTATTGCGTGACTTGCGTGACTTGACGATGCACCCGACTGCGCCGCTCGAGGCTGTAGTTCTTACCGCGATGGCTCGTCAGAGCCAAGACGGCCGCTATCGCCCGTACCTGCAAGGTCAACTTGCGATTCAAGCACCATATTTCTACGACATCCTAGGAGCGATTACTGTTGAAGAATTCTCAACAGGCGATCCTACGCAGCCGCCATACAAAGCGCGTCGTATGTACGTTGAGCGAACTAACCAGTTTGAAGCTGGAGAGCGCGTTCAAGGTAGGCTCGGCAAAATTGTCGAGCAAGAAAACCTCGGTATCGAGCGAATGCTTGATATTGTGTTTGGTGAAAAACCAAAAGCAAAAAAATAAACAACGAGACAGAAAGATAGGTAACAACAATGAGTACCCTAAATTGGGGCGACCTCGTCAAAGAGGCAGCAGACACCGGAAGTTACGACCCGCTTCCGGACGGTGACTACGATCTTCAAATCGTAGAGGCAACAGCAAAAGTAACACAGACAGGAAAGACAATGTTCGCCATCAAGGCGCAAGTTCAGACTGGAGCGCACGCAAAGCGCTTAGTCTGGGACAACCTCGTTGTTTCAACTGACAATCCGACAGCTCTTGGAATCTTCTTTCGCAAGATGAATTCTCTTGGGCTCAATCGCGAGTACTTTGCTCAAAGTCCAACAAACGCTCAGATCGAACAGATCCTCAAAGGTCGATCGTTCCGCGCGCAGGTTGGATCACGAACATGGCAAGGCCAGAAAAAGAATGAAATCAAAGCGTACTACGCTGTTCAAGCTGCTGCAACTGCATCAGCTCCAGCGCCAGCACCTGCTCCAGCGCCTGCACCAGCACCGGCTCCAGCTCCAGCTCCGGCACCAGCCGTAGCGCCTGCTGCTGCTGCTGCTGCGCAAGCGCCAGCACCAACTGCGCCGTTCTGAGTTTATTCAGAAAATTTGTGGGACGTCGCTCTGCCTTAGCAGAGCGGCGTCTTGCTTAATCTATTTGAGGAATCTATGATAATAATTGGAAAACGCAACAACCCGTGTCCGTGCAAATCGCCGGTACCTGTCGACCCAATGTGCGGCGACAGAGGGGTAGAAGACGACGACTAGAGGATGATGAATTACTTATGAAAATTCTAATGTCAGGCTTTACTGCACTGCAGATAAA
>Ga0007787_10000507_pt1 | contig 12073 bp, 12 predicted proteins | sample LauGreFa1BDMLBSN_2_FD_59500 | JGI IMG/M metagenome (GOLD analysis project Ga0007787, IMG submission 59500) | Freshwater lake microbial communities from Lake Michigan, USA - Fa13.BD.MLB.SN | ecosystem: Environmental > Aquatic > Freshwater > Lake | place: Lake Michigan, USA | collected 2013-09-23 | reverse complement strand
ATTCGTAATGAGAAGGTCGGGTGTTCGATTCATCTCTCCGGCACCAATGAATTCAACAAGTTAGCCTCGGCCACAAGCCGGGGCTTTTTTGTTTCCGAGGCTCATGTAGCCACCATGTAGCCAACGGCACCGCGTTTCTTGGCTCCGCTGGGTGTCGCGGCAATGCGGTTGCCGCCGCTCCACGCTGCGGTTTTTCTCGTATTTCCTCGTTATTTGATTCCGGGACCGAGCCCACGGAGGTCAGTAGCCCGCCAGTTTGAGCAAAGCGCTTGGGCGAACATCCAGGGCCTCGCACAGCCGCCCCAGGCTCATGAGGGTTAGGTTGTGCTCGCCGCGCTCAACTCCGCCTACATACGCGCGGTCAAGCTCGGCCAGTAATGCCAATTGTTCTTGCGACACCCCTGACGCTTGACGCCGAGCGCGTAGAGCCTCGCCTACCGCCACCAGCAGGGGGCAAGCAGCGGGTGCTTAAGCGCAGTGCTGAATCCTTCCTTTTTCCAGGCCGCGTACCCAATGCCCCAGACCAGCTCGATTGGCGTCTCGGCCCCTTCTGAAGAGATGGCCTGCTGCAGCGAAAAAAGCTGGTTGTAGCGGGCAATGGTTCTTCGCCGAGGGCGCTCGGCGGCGGCCCAGGGCTCCCACTGATACTCCAAATACCAGGCAAATGCCTCCTGCACCTCAGGGTCGCGCTCACCCCATTTTGCAGCCGGCGCCGGAGTCGGCCAAGGCTTTGGCGGCGATGCCGATAACCTTGTTCTCGCCCTTTTCGACGCGTCGCAGGTAAATGTCCTGCACCGGATTGTGAGACTTGCTCATGGTCCACTTGCCTCGCGGGCTGTCGATGGACTGCGACTCCAGCGCAGCGTACAAAGCCGGCTTGTTGCCCATGTCGCCTTTGACGGCGGCCAGGCCCTGCGCCAAAAGCAGACCGCTGTCGTAGCCCTGCACCGCGTACACGTCGGGCTGCATCTTGAAGGTCTTGGCGTACTGCAGTCGAAATTGCTTGTTGCGCGGGGTATCTAGAGAGTCGCTGTAATGCAGCGTGGTCATTACCCCTTCGGCGGCCGCGCCCGCGGCATCAAGCACGCCCTCGGTCAGGAAGCCCGAACCCCACAGTGCAATGCGGTCCTTCAGGCCCGCCGCCGCAAAGTCACGCACGAACTTGGCCGCGCCGCCGCCTGCGAAGAAGCAGGCCACCGCGTCCGGGCGCAGCGAGGCGATCTCGGTGAGCAGCGCCTGGAACTCCACGTTCGGAAACGGGAGGCTCAGCTCCTTGACGATGGTGCCCCCAGCCTTCAGGTAGTTGTCCTTGAAGCCCTCGAGGGCCTCATCGCCCGCTGCGTACTTCCAGGAGATCCACACGGCCTTCTTGTGTCCCTTGTCCACCATCGCCTTGCCCAAAGCCAGCGTGGACTGGCTGTTGGAGAACGAGGTGCGAAACACGTTGGGCGCGCACAGCGCACGTGTGGCGGCGTTGACGCCGGCGTTGGGAATGATATTGAGTACGCCGCTCTCGCGCGCCACACGCTGGATGCCCATTTGTACGCCCGAGTGCACGGTGCCGACCAGAACATCGACCTTGTCACGCTGCACGAGGCGCTGGGCGTTTTCGACGCCCTTGGCGGGTTCTGATTCGTCATCGACTTTGAACCACTCGATCTCACGGCCACCGAGCTTGCCGCCCTTTTCGTCGATGGCCATGCGCACGCCGTTCTCGATGGCCACGCCGAGCTGGGCGAAGGTGCCGGTGTAGGGCAGCATGAGGCCGACACGGATCTTGTTGCTCTGGGCCCGTGCGATCTGGGGCAGCAGCAGGCTGGTGGAGGCGGCGCCCACCAGGGCAGCACCACGGGTTAGGACAAGGCGGCGTGAGGTCATGGATCGGATCTCCTCTTGAATTAATATTCGGGCTGAAATTTTCCTGCTGTAGTAGTTTACGAAACCGTAAAAAAACTGGGCGGTCCCGTTGGGGCGGGCGCCTCGTGGTTTTCCCCAATCCATCGACCAGCACCCGTCCATGAGTCCCGCCCGGCGCAAAGCCGACAACACGCCCGCGACACGCCAGCGCCCGCGGGCTTCCGGCGACGCCGACGGAGAGGCCGTGGTCAAGCGCCGCAAGTCGGAGCTGCGGCGAGAGGCTATCCTCCAGGCCGCCACGGAGCTGTTCGACCGCCAGGGCTTTGGCAATACCTCGCTGGACGACGTGGCTCAGGCGGTGGGCATCACGCGCGAGGCGCTCTACTACTACTATCGCAGCCGGGCCGAGATCCTGTTGGCCATCATCGGCCCGCAGGCCGAGGGGCTGATCGGCGGATTGCGCGAGGTGATGGTCACCGACGTGCCCGCCCCTGAGAAGCTTCGCCTGGCGATTCACAACCACCTCAAGCGCTTCGACCGCTACTGCCTGGAAATGACCATCAGCGTGCGTGACGGCATCGCCAGCAATGGCGAGGCGGGAGCCGCGATGACCCGTATCTGGAAGGAGTACGAGCGCATGTGGACGGCGCTGGTCGAGGCCGGTCTGCGCGAGGGGCTCTTCGCCCCGGTGGGCGACGCCAAGATGGTGGCCTTCGCCATTCTGGGTATGTGCAACTGGCTGGCGCGCTGGTACAACCCGCGCAAGCCCGCTTCGATCGACCAGATCATCGACACCTACTTCATGCTGACCAGCCAGGGACTTCTGCCCCGCAAGCTGACTGCAGCCCGGCCCCCCGCCAAGCGCCGCAAAGGATGATTTTTTACTAGTACGTAGATTTCGATTGACGGGTAGCACGGTCTTTTTTACGATTGCGTAAATTCGCAACGAGAAAGACTCGATGATTTCCTCGCACCATGAAGGGCGCACCTACCCGCCCTATCGGATCCGGATCGAACGCCCTGTCGGACAGGACTACTGGCGGGCCTTGGGCATGCAGGGGGTGCCTGATGCCGTGCCCCTGACCTATTTCATCTTCCTGCGCGGTGAGACCCGGGGGGTGGACCTGTTTCGCGATCTGGACATACCCCGACAGCAAGCCCTGCATGGCGGACAGCGCTACGAGTGGTTCGAGCCCCTGGGCTGGGGCGATGAGCTTGACGTGGTGGCGCGTGTTGAGCGCGTCGCAGCCAAGCAAAGCAAGGCGGGCCCGCTGTGGTTCGCGGACGTGGTGTACGACTACACCCAAGTGGGTGGCGGGCGTCTTGCCGTGCGGGAGACCACGCGGCTGATCAAGCGGGGTGTGGCATGAGGGCAGGGGAGATCGCCTTTGATGTGCAGGTCTCGGGGACATCACGTGACCTGATTGCGCTGTTCTCGCAGGCAACCGAGGACCCTAACCCGATCCATGTGGACGATGCCTTTGCGAAGGCCTGTGGCTTCCCGCAGGTGCTGCAGCAGGGTCCCATGACGACCGCTCATTTCGCGCGCTTGCTGGCGGATCGCTTCGGCCCCGCGGCGGTGCAGATGCTGGATGTCTCCTTCGTCGCGCCGGTGTTCCCGATGGAGTCGCTGCGTTTGACCGCGACGGTCAAAGAGGTTCAGGAGCCCAGCGTCACGCTGGACCTCCAGGCTTCCAAGGTCGATGGCAGTGTCACCGCGCGGGGAAGCGCTCAGGTGCGCGTTTCGTGAACCGTGCCCCGTATTCCGTCCGTGTGGCGGGTGGGGACGTTGGCCCCTTCGGCCGCTTCCCTGACCTTCTGATGCAGGACCTCGCCCGTCCCGTGGTGGAGGCAGCGCTGCGTGACGCGGGCATCGACCAGTCCGATCTCGGAGCGGCTTATGTTGGCAACGGCTTCGGCGGGTTGATCCAGGGGCAGGAGACCATCTTGGGTCAACTGCTGCTGGCCGAGGCGGGTATTCACTCGATCCCGATCCATAACGTGAAGAACGCCTGCTCCAGCAGTGCCGACGCGATGGCTCTGGCATGGAGTGCGGTCGCCTACGGGCAGTACGACTGCGTGCTGGTGCTCGGCGTCGAGAAGATGACCCACGCCGACCGCCATCGCGCCATCCAGGCGTTGGCGAGCGCCGCCGACCGTTCACCGCCGAGCCCCGAGCGCTCGGTATTCATGGACCTGCATGCACAGCGCGCGCTGAAGTACATGGCCCAGCACGGTGCGACCCCGAGGCACTTCGCCCTGGTGGCGGCTAAGAACCGCCGCCATGCGTCGCTCAATCCGAGGGCTGCCGAGCGGGACCTGCGCAGCGCCGATGACATTCTTCAGGACAAGATGGTGGTGGAGCCGCTCACGCGCGGCATGTGTGGCGGGATTTGCGATGGGGCAGCGGCAGTGGTCTTGGTCAGTGCCGAGTTTGCACGCCGCCGCGGAATCGGCGGACCGGTCGTGGCTGCGTCGGCAGTGGTGAGCGGCCAGCACGCGCGTGGCGACACGCCGGGTACGAACGCGACGGCGCGCGCTGCGCGTGCAGCGTTCGAGACCGCCGGCATTTCCCCGTCGGAAGTCTCACTCGCCGAAGTGCATGACCCGACCGCCCCCCAGGAGTTGCTCGATCTCGAAGACCTCGGCCTGATCGGCCGGGGCGAGGCGATCGCCCTTGTCGAGCGCGGCGATACCTCGCTCGGGGGACGCCTGCCCGTGAACGTGTCCGGTGGGCTGATCAGCCGGGGTCATCCGGTGGGCGCGACGGGCCTGGCCCAGATCGTCGAGCTTTCGCGCCAGCTCACCGGGCGGGCGGGTCCGTCCCAAGTCCCTTCAGCCCGCGTGGGTCTGGCCCAGATGGCGGGGGGCGTGCTCGGCGACGACTCAGCGGTCGCGGTGGTCCACCTGCTTCACAGCTAAGGTTTTTCATGTCACTCAAGCTTCGCGACAACTACAGCCTGTTCATCGGCGGCCAGTGGGCCGCCTCGCAATCCGGCCAGCGCATGGCCTGCGTCAGTCCGCTCACGCTCGAGACCCTGTGCGAGCTGCCCGATGCCGATGCCCGGGATGTGGATGGCGCTGTGCAAGCGGCCCATGGCGCCTTCCCATCCTGGTCCCAGGTGCCCGCGCGCAAGCGTCAGGCCCTGCTGGAAGCGTGCGCCGACCTGCTGGTCGAGAACGCCGACCGCCTTGCCTGGCTGGAAACGACCAACTGCGGAAAACCGCATCGCGAGAGCCACGCCAACGTCCTGGTGGCGGCCGACCGCTTGCGTTACTACGCGGGGGCCTGCCGTGTCTTCGAGGGCACGCTGCTGCCGGTCTCGTCCACCATCACGAGCTACGGCCAGCGCGTGCCGCTGGGCGTGGTCGGCATCATTGGCGCCTGGAATTTTCCGATGAACATGTTCGTCGGCAAGATCGCGCCAGCGCTCGCGGCGGGCAATACGGTGGTCTACAAGCCCGCCGACTCCACGCCGCTGTCCACGCTGGAGATCGCCGAGTTGTTCGCCAAGGTGCTGCCTCCCGGCGTTCTGAATGTGGTCACGGGTCGCGGACCCTCCACCGGCGCGGCCCTGGTGGAACATCCGGGCGTACGCAAGATCTCGGTGACGGGCTCCTCGGCGACCGGCCGCCGCGTGATGGAAGCCGCTGCGGCCCATGTCAAGCGGCTCACCCTCGAGCTCGGTGGCAAGAATGCGCAGATCGTCTATCCAGACGCCGACCTGGACCGGGCGGCGGAAAACATCATGCTCGGGGCCTTCCTGAACCAGGGGCAGGTGTGCACCGCGGGCAGCCGGATCCTGGCCCACCGCAAGATCGCAGCCGCGCTCAAGGAACGCCTGGCTAGCCTGATCGGGCGCCTGCGCGTGGGCGATCCGTTCGACACGCACAATCACATGGGCACCCTCACGACGCGGGAGCACTACGAGCGTGTGCAATCCTACATGGCCCTGGCCGAGCAGGAGGGAGGTCGGCGCATCACGCCAGCCCGCGAAGTGCGCGTACAGAAGTACCCGCGGGGCCTCTTCATGGCGCCGGTCCTCTTCGAGGGCGTCGCTCCCGCAGGGCGGGTGCAGCGCGAGGAAATCTTCGGCCCGGTCGCCACCTTCGCCGAATGGGACGACGAGCGGGCGATGTTCGACGAGGTCAATGCGGTCGAACACGGTCTGGCCACCGGCGTGTGGACGCGCGATCTGTCGCGGGCGCACGCCGCCGCGCAGGCCGTACAGACCGGCCGCGTCTGGGTCAATTGCTACAACCTCTTTCCCTCTGGCGCTGCCTTCGGCGGTTCAAAGGCCAGCGGCTTCGGCCGCGAGGATGCCTTCGAGACGCTGATGGACTTCACCGAAGTGAAGAACGTGATCGTCGACGCCGGCGCCCACTGGCGCAGTTTCTACCAGTGAGTCGCGTGACGTCCCTTTCCGTTTACCGCATCCCCCCAGTTTCAACCGACAGGAGAACCCCATGAACCAGGCCATCGCCGAAGCACCGCATCCGGACCGCGTCGACACGGCATCGCTGTCCCCGCAAGCCCGCGCCTTCTGGGCCGAGGATCCGGAATACCGCGATCTGCTTCTCAATCTGATCAACGTCCACGTGGTCAGCGAACTCTATGGCGCCGACTGCTTCGAGAAGAGCATTCTGCGTGCCCCTACGCCCGAATACCGCCACCGCATGGCCCGCACGGTCATGGAGGAATACGGACACCATCTGCGGTACCGCAAGCTGATGGACGAACTGGGCCTGGACTGGCAGGAATATGCCAAGAAGAAGGGCCACCTTTCCACCTTCGACGTGCCGATGGAATCCTGGGCCGACCAGGCGGTCTTTCTGGCCATCGTCGACCGCGCCGCCGCGCACCAGTTCCGCCACTTCGTGCAAAGCCGATACGAGCCGTTTCGTAACGCCGCGCAGGAAACTCTGAAGGAAGAATACGGGCATGTCGGCTTGGGCATGGACGCCGTCAAGGACCTCCTGGCCACAGAGCAGGGCCGACATGAAGTGGAGGCGGTACTGCACAAGTGGCTGCGCGTGGGCTTGCAATCTTTCGGTAGCGATAACTCCCCGACGAACGAGCGTTATCGTCACTGGGGCATCAAGCAGGACACCAACGAGAACATGCGCGCGCTGTACTGGAAGCAGGTACGTGCCTTCGTGACGGAGGACTGGGGCTTTGCCTTGCCGGAAGACTATCGCGAGATCTGGTCGTCTTCAGGCGGAGACGGGGATGTCGAGCGCGCTTACTGATTTCGGTTCCGTGGCGGACGCTGCTGGCAGGGGAGGCTATTGCCTGAGGTTCGAGGGGCGCGACATCACAGTGCCCCTGGAGCCGGGTCAGACGCTGCTTGATGCCTGCCTCTCCGGGCGCGTGCCCCTTCCGTACAACTGCCGCTCCGGCGAGTGCGGCGAGTGCGCGGTGCGGATGGTGCAGGGGCAAGTACACGAGATGCCTGGCGCTGATCCCGCCTTATTCACGCAGGCCATGCGCGACGCCGGTCTGGTGCTCACCTGCATGACCTTCCCTCGGTCGGACATCGTCTTGGACGTACCGGACGGAATGGCGCAACAACCTGAGATCCACGCATTCGATGCGGTGGTCCAACGGGTGACCTGGTTCGGTGATCGCACCGCGCAGGTGACGGTGCGTCGGCCCGAGGCCGTGCAGTTTCTGGGAGGGCAGTATTTCGAATGGCTCGTGCCGGGCATCGACCAGCCGCGCCTGTACTCGGCGGCGAATGCGCCGCAGGGTCCCTCGATCGAGTTCCTGGTGCGTATCCACCCGGGGGGCGGCGTGAGCGACAAGCTGCGCCGCGGCGAGATCGACGCGGGTGATGTACTCCCCATGCGCGGGCCGTTTGGCACCTATGCCTTCGAAGCCGATGCGCCAGGTCCCGCGGTTTTCGTCGCGGGCGGTACAGGCCTGGCGCCGGTGCGCGCCATGGTGCTGGATGCCCTGACGCGGCACGGGTGCAGCCGCCGGATCACCGTGTACTTCGGCGCGCGCGATCAGTCCGAACTGGCCGCGGGACGCGAACTGGAGCAGGCCGCGCAGCGCCATCGACATCTGTCGTACGTGCCGGTGCTGTCGCACGAGCCCGCAGATTCCGGCTGGAGCGGCCGACGCGGCTTGGTGACCGATGTCCTGGCGCGTTCGCTAGGGGACCAGTTCGGCGCTCAGGCCTACCTGTGCGGCCCCGCCCCGATGGTGGAGACGGCCTTGCCCTTGCTCGAGGCCTGCGGCCTGGCGCGGTCCGACATCCAGTGCGATAAGTTCGTTCCGGCGGTGGTGCACGCCCCATGAGCGAGCTGCAGGACCCCAACGCACAAGCCGCCCTGACTGGGTCGCAGCGCCTGGAGGTCCGGGCGGGAGATGGCACGGTGCTGGTGGCCCATGTCTTTCCCAACCCCCGGGCCAGCCGCCGCCTGGTCCTCAGCCATGGCAACGGAATGGCCACCCCTGGGTACCGGGTGTTCTGGCGTGAGCTGCAGGCCGATTTCGAGCTCGTCGTGTTCGACATGCGCGGGCACGGAGCCAGTCAGCCGGGTCCCGCCGCCTTGCATGCCTGGGACCAGTTCGTGCTTGATCTAGAGGTCCTGTGCGACATCCTGCGCCAGGACGATACCCGGCCGCTGGTGGGGGGCTTCCACTCCCTGAGCGCCGTCACCAGCCTGCTGCACCTGCGCACTTGTGCGGTGCCGCCCTGGCAGTCGCTGGTGCTGTTTGACCCTCCCCTGACGCCGCCCGAGGGACATCCCCTGGCCCGCCAGCACCAGGAAGAAATGGCCAGCCTCGCTGCGTCGGCCCTGCGCCGGCCTCGTCGGCATGCGTCGGTGCAGGACAAGGCGCGCCAGTTCATGCGCGAGGAGATCTTCGGGCGCTGGGCCGAGGGGGCGGCAATGGACATGGCGCGGGCCACCCTGGTGCCCGACGCGCAGGCGAGCTGGCGACTGGCCTGCGATCCGGCGCGCGAGGCGGCGATCTTCGACTCCAACCATCACCCCTTAGCCTGGGAAGCCCTCGAGAACCCGGCCTGTCCGATCGCGCTGGTGTCGGGGGACCCGCAGTTGCCGCAGGCGCGCTGTCCTGCGCTCACGTCCCGACTGACCCATGAACGGATCGGGCTACCCTGGCATCCGGTCACGGGCACCGGCCATTTTCTCCAGCTCGAGTCGCCGCGCGAATGCGCGTCTGCCCTGATGCGGTTCGTCCCTGGATTTCATTGAATATTCATGACCCGATCCACAGGAGACTTTCATGGGTGACCGCACATCCGCCTCGCCTTCGCAAAGCAAGGCCGGCCTGCAAGGCAACATCGTCGACTACCTGCTGGAGCACCGGCTGTCACCCGACGAGGCGCGCCGCCCCTACCTCCTCATGCCGCACGGTGTTCACACCTATGGCGACCTGCAGGTGCGGATCTGTCAAGCGGGCAACTTCCTGCGCTCGCTGGGCGTGCAGCCGGGCGATCGGGTGCTATTCAGTTTGTGCGACGGCCTGGAGTTCCCTGCGCTTTTCCTGGGCGCGATGAAGATCGGTGCGGTGGCCCTGCCCCTGAACACCTTTCTGCAGCCCAAGGACTACGCCTACTACATCGCCGACAGCGCCGCCAAGGTGGTGGTGGTCGACACCTCGTTGGTCGAACGCATCGACGCGATCCGCCACACCCCTGGTTTTCCGGGGCTACTGTTTGTCGCCAGTGGTCAGGCGCCGGGTTACCGCAGCTGGCAGGAGGAAGTGGACGCCCAGCCGCGCGAGCTGGCCACTTGGCCGTGTCGCCCGGACGACGTGGCATTCTGGCTATACAGCTCGGGCAGTACCGGCGACCCCAAGGGCGTTCCGCACACCCACGAGCATGTGTACTGGTCGTGCGAGCTGTTCGGTCTGGGCGACGGCGGGATGGGTCTGCGCCGCGACGATGAGATCCTGTGCCCGCCCAAGATGTTCTTCGCGTACGGCCTGGGCAACCAGGTGTACTTCCCGATACGCGCGGGCGCTAAGGTGATCGTTGAGCCCGCCCCGGTGCGCCCCGCCCCCCTGCTGCAGCGGCTGGTCGCGACACGACCTACAGTGATGATGGCGGTGCCCACCCTGTACGCGGGTCTGCTAGACCTGATGCGGCAGATGTCACGCGAGCAGGTGCGTGAAGCCTGCTCCCGCCTGCGCATGTGCGTCAGCGGCGGCGAGCTCCTGCCGGTGGCCCTGTATCGCCAGTGGCAGGAGATGACGGGTACTGAGATCCTGGATGGTGTGGGCACCACCGAGCTGACGCACATGTTCCTGTTCAACCAGCCCGGTGCGGCGCGACCTGGCAGCTGCGGGCGAATCGTGCCCGGCTACACGGCCAAGCTCCTGAATGACCAGCGCGAGGAAGTCCCCGAGGGGGAAATCGGCAACCTGTTTGTGCAGGGGCCGACGGCGGCCACGCTTTACTGGAACAAGCCGGAAAAGACCGCAGCCACCATGTGGGACAGCGGCGTGCTAACCGGTGACAAGTGCCTGCGCGACGCCGAAGGCTACTACTTCCATGTGGGCCGCGTCGACGACATGCTGCGCGTGGGCGGGGTCTGGGTGTCGCCAGGCGAGGTGGAGGCCGCCCTGGCCGAACATGTGGCGGTACTCGAATGCGCGGTGATCGGCGCGCCCGATGAACACGACATGATCAAACCCTATGCGTATGTGGTTCCGAAGCAGGGCGTGGAGCCGACACCCCAGTTGGCCCAGGACATGCTGGAACACCTGCGCGCGCGTCTGGCTCACATCAAATGCCCGCGCTCCGTGGAACTCGTCGCCGAGCTCCCCAAAACAGCCACCGGCAAGATCCAGCGCTTTCGCCTGCGGGCGATGCGCGCGGCCTCCTAGGGTCGCAGGACTAAGAGCCACGGCACGCCGGCTGGTAAACGTGATTAATCGACTTCAATCAATACGATTGAATCGCGCGTAGCGCGCCGCCTGGCATGGGCCCTCATCGCCCTGGTCATGGACTACCTCAACGTCTACCAGTTCATGAAGGACACGCCCACACAGGCCATAGCGGCCCTGATCGGTCTGCGGCTGGGGGGCATCTACTGCCTGTTCCTCAATGCGGTGCGCGCCCGGCAGGCGCCCCCCATGCCACGACGGCTCTGGCGCTGAGGATCGGCCACTGGCGGCGTCAGGCGCCGGGTTCGCCAGCCGGCAGGCTCAAACGCCCTCGGCGATCCGGATGTCGCGAACCACGGCGTTCGGACCCAGGGCCACCAGCGCCGCCTGGTAGGCGTCGCTCTGGTAGGCGGCCTGGGCCGCCGCCACGCTCGCGAACTCGATCACGACCACCCGCATCGGCTTGCCAGCTTCCTTCACCAGTTGCGGCATGCCGCGCACAATGAACCGGCCGCCCCCCGCCGTGATTGCGGGTCCGGCCAGCTTGGCATAGGCCGCGAGGGCTGCTTCGTCGTGGATGGCGTGGTAGGTGGCGATCCAGTAGGCATTGGGCATGGGGAGTCCTTTGTGTGAATGGTCAAGGGGTTTCGGAACCTTCATAGCGGCGGCCCTGTGCGATCAGTTCAGGCGTTCCGATCAGGGCGTTGAGCCGCTCGAAATCCAGCATTTCGCCCGCCATGGCCGCCGTCGTGCCGTCGGCGTGCAGGCGCGCATAGTATCGCTGCAGGCAGTGGGCCACGGCCCGCGCCGTGCCCCCCGGAAAGATCACGATGCGGTAGCCGCGCCGCCCCAGTTCCTGGGCCGACTGCACCGGCGTCTTGCCGCCCTCCACCATATTGGCCAGCATGGGAATGCGGTGTGCAAAACGCGCGCAGGCGGCGTCCATCTGCTGCGGCGTGCGTACCGCCTCGATGAACAGCGCATCGACGCCGGCTTCCAGGTAACGCTCTGCGCGCTCGATCGCGGCATCAAAGCCTTCCACCGCCACCGCGTCGGTGCGCGCCAGGACCAGAGTCTGGTCACTGCGGCGCGCATCCAGCGCCGCGCGCAGCTTGCCGACCATCTCGGCCACCGGCACCACGCCCTTGCCATCCAGGTGGCCGCAGCGCTTGGGGAAGGTCTGGTCCTCCAGCTGGATCATGGCGGCGCCGGCGCGCTCGAACTCGCGGACCGTGCGCTGCGTGTTCAGCGCATTGCCAAAGCCGGTGTCGGCGTCCACGATCACCGGCAGGCGCACCCGCTCGGTGATGCGCGCCAGCGTGTCGGCCACCTCGGTCTGGGTGGTCAGGCCGA
>Ga0007787_10000506_pt1 | contig 12102 bp, 10 predicted proteins | sample LauGreFa1BDMLBSN_2_FD_59500 | JGI IMG/M metagenome (GOLD analysis project Ga0007787, IMG submission 59500) | Freshwater lake microbial communities from Lake Michigan, USA - Fa13.BD.MLB.SN | ecosystem: Environmental > Aquatic > Freshwater > Lake | place: Lake Michigan, USA | collected 2013-09-23 | reverse complement strand
ATAGGTAAAATAATAGATTTAATTTATTAATCGCCGTTTAAATTATTATAAGCTTTATTTTGTATTTGCTTTCATTCTAATTTCGTTTAATCCTGTAATTACTATTTTGTCTTGAGGATTAATGTTTTTTAATTCAACAAATCCATTTTGAGATTGACCAATATGTACACTTTTAGGAGTAAATAGTGTATCCTGTGTTTGTATAAAAACCCAATATAACCCACATTCATTAAAAATCGCTTCTTGGTTAATTGTTAATGCATCAATAGGCTTACTTAATATTTGGGCATTAAGAGTAAGGCCGGGTAATAACGCATTGCTGTACTTTTCAAAATGACACTGAAATAAGAGTAAGCCAATTAGACTTATAATTTGGGTATATTTTCTATTTAATTACTGATAAAAAATTTTGGTTATAACGGTACCCTTTGCCTTTGTATGATTTAATTATCAATTTATGAATGGCTTTACGAATATTATACACATGAACATCAATGGTACGTTTTTGAGCTATACGTTTATCATTCCAAATAACTTCTGAAAGTTCTTCTTTGGTAAAAATATGATCCGGATTATCCATAAGAATTTTAAGTAAATTAAATTCTTTTTTGGGAAGCATAATAGGAATGTTTTTAAAACGAACTTCAAAACGCTCATCGTCAATAATAAAATCTGAAATTTTTAATTGATCTTGTAATGATTTTTTACGTTGTAATAAATTACGCATAAAGGGTGTTAAAATGGCTGCCTTATATTGAAAATGTATTACACCGTCTGCGCCTGATTGTAAGGCCAATTCAACAGCATAATCTTCAATTGGAGGATCTTTAAATAAAATAATTTTTATGTCATTGTCAAATCGCTTTTTAAAATCCTGCATATAGGATATAGCATCGGTCTGTGCAAAATCTAAGCGAATTAATACGGCGTCTGGTTTATCATGTAAAAGGTGTAATTCAAAAGCAGAAATTGTGTCTACTAATAAAACTTTAAAAAAATGTTCTTGTAAATACGGAATAGTTTTAAAAAATCTTACAGGCTCTTGATCTAAAATTAAAATACAATATGGTAATTTATGTTTCAATGTTAACAAATCTGCACAATGAACGTTAAGTATTTAAAAAGGTGGTGTTATTTAAAAGTTAAGTATTTGATTTATGCGCAGATTTCTTTTTAATTGCAGCCATATTAACCAGTGCCAAAACTTTAATAGAATGTTCTGAAATGGATTTATATGAGCGTATATTACATTTACCAGTTAATAAATTTTGCATGTTATTAAACCATGCTTTAATAGCTTTTAAATTTTTTTTACTGAAATACTGCAGTGTTATAGGATCTTCATCTTGAAGCATTTTTAATTTTTGATATAATTTTTTTGTTTTAAAACCGTCCATAGAATGATGCTCCAATGGTTTTGAACTAAAAATATATTTTAGATTCTTTAAAATCATCAAATGGCAGTGCAAAATAGACTCTAAAAAATAGCCTTGATTATGGCAATTCTGAATGTAATCTGATATCATATAAGAAAAAAAACACGCCCCGTAGTGGGGCGTGTGTAAATTTTTATTTAACGCTTATATTAATGTGCTAAAATCAATGGTTTTGTAAACATTGAAGATGCCGATGCTACTTTTATAAAATAAATACCATTATTTAAATCTCCTGTTGAAATACTGATTTGATTTTTATAAAGTGTATTTACATTTTCAAAAAACACAACTCTTCCTGTAATGTCAAGTAATTCAACATTAATGTGTTCACTTATATATTTACCAAATTGAATGTTAACCTGATTATCTGCGGGGTTTGGCATGATTGAAAAAATATCAGCATCATGTTCTTTTACAGAAACATCCAAACACGTATATGTAGTGATGCTTTGTACAGAACTAACCGTTCCACTGCCATATGAACCCATAAGTGCTACTGTATAGGTTCCGGGATTAGCAATTGTAAAAGTAGGATTAGGCGTTAAGCTATTAGACATCGTAACTCCTGTACCAGCCATCCAAGCCATTATACAAAAATTAGGATCAACCGTTGCACTGGCTGTAAAAACAACAGGCGTTAAATTACCCGTTTGACCCATACAGAGCGAATTTGATGCCAAACTTAAGGACGTTGAAATGCTTGCAAGTACAGTTGAGGTAACTGCTGAAAGTGCTGCGTCGGTAAAACTAACATTACTCAAAGCCGGTGAATTATTTGTAGGACGGTAATCGGGAGTAGTGTAATTATACGGATTAACTAAGATACTTGCTGAACTTGCAATAGAGTCGTTGCCGTTTGCGGCAAACCAAGCAGTAGCCGTAAATGTTGATCCGCTGTTGCGCTCCGTTGTTAATCCGGCTACATTGCCTGCCACAATATTGTTTTTATATTTTAAAGCACCCGTATTTGCATTTTGTTCGCATAAAGTTCCATCAATGTGCACCCCTCTTAAAAAGTCCATAAAAATAGAATTGTAAATTTTTAAATTACTATTACGGCGAATGCGCGCACCACGACGATATCCGGTAGCTACTGAACTGGTTAAGCTTCCGCGCAGGGGACCAATAGCAGTAATATTTGAAAATATACCGCTTGTTAATGGATTTGCAGTAGTACCGCTGGCATCGTTGTCGGATTCAAATCCTTCTGATGTAGAAACCGCTGGATTATCGGCTATATTGGGATCGCGAACAATTAAGCCAAATTGTACATTACCGCTCCAACCGTTATCGGTATCAAAATCATCATCTAAATTACGATAGGATACAAGATATTTGGCATTTACATTTCCGCCAAACCATTCAAAACCATCATCATTAGCAAACGATACCTGAACATTTTCAATTATGGTGTTTCGTCCAATAGCCCCCATCGTTAAACCATTAATTTCTTTATTGGGCTGGTAAACATACCCACCAAACTCAATTCGTACAAATTTTAAAGTTCCTGAATTATCATTGTTGTTTGGGTTTGCACCACCACCAAATTCAGTATCTGCATTAACTGGTAATCCTTCAACATTATTAATTCCGTTAGTATAATTTAAAGCGGCTGAACCTAACAATACAATTCCGCCCCAATCACCTAAACTTCTTGAGCCTGCCACTTGGTCGGATGTAAATACAATGGGTGCTGAAACCGTTCCATTGGCTTGCAGTTGTGAGCCTTTGGTTATAATTAAAGCTGAACCTGCTACAGCTTTTGAACAACGAATCACAACTCCGGGTTGTATAGTTAAAATGGAATTGTTTTTTACATAAATGGGCCCCTGTAACAAAACTGTTTGCCCGCTGTTCCAGGTGGTATTACTTGTTATGTTACTAGCAACCGTTACGGTTGGTGCCGGATAATTTTTATTTTGAGGATCCCATTCCGTCCATGTATCTGTCCACATGGGATTTGGAAAAGGCGCAAAAGCACCACGGTAACAGGTTTTAGTAAAAAAACTCTGCGCGGATATTCCTAAAGTAGCCGCACAGGCAATAATGGTAAGTAGTTTTGATTTCATATACATGTTTTATAATACAAAAGTGTGCTGTAAATTCCCTCTTAAGTTTATGTAAAACTCAATATTTCATTAAGCTATTGTTACGCAAATACGCTTATTGTTAAGAAATAGCGTTTCGCACCTAGTATTTTAAAATTTAAAATTCACCTGAAGTCCTATAGTACGTCCAAAGGTTTGCTTCCAAAATGGAGCCGTGGTGTTTGCATCATTTAACCGTATAGGTGCATTGGCATAATTTTGAACAAAAACAAGGGGTTGTGCCAATAAATCCTTTACGTTTAAGCGTATTTCAAGCTTTTTATTAAAAAACATTCTGCTTATTTGAAAATCTATTACGTCCCTGGGGCATTCCCAAATCTCTTGAAACAGATTATTTCCTACAATATATATACGTTGACCAATACGATTATAATTTATGCTTAAATTAAATCCTGATTGTAGATCATAATATGAAATTCCGGCATTAATAACATAGGGCGATTGGCCTTGTAAGGGGCGGCTATAAGTGGCGCCAGTACCCTCACCAACCTGTGAATTAATAATTGCAATATTGCTAAAAAGGGTTATGCGGTCAAATAATTTACCTAAAAATGAGCTGTCGTTTTTATAAAAAGCCCCTAACTGAAACCGGTACTCAAATTCAAAACCACGGTTATAAGCTTTGGCTACATTGGTATACGAAATCTGGCTGGCATTTTGCGATTGAAACAACTCAATAGGATTTGTAAAATCTTTATAAAATAATGAAGCAGAAATTAATTGCCCGGCCCCGGGAAACCATTCGGTTCTAAAATCATAATTATCAATTAATGCACGTTGTAAATTAGGATCGCCGTTTAAGCTAAATTGCGTGTTAAAATCATAAAAAATAAAGGGCGCTAATTCTCTAAATTCAGGACGGTTTAACGTACGAGCATACGAAAGTCTTAAATTGGTTTTATCATTAAGTGACAAAATAAAATTTACAGAGGGTAAAATGTCATTGTAAACCGTATCTATTGAAACTGTTTTTTTGTTTACCATATACAGGGGGTCGCGAAATTGTATTTGCTGAAAATACTGTTCTTGCCGCAATCCGGTTACAAGACGAAACCACTCGGTATAGCGAAGGTCCATCATGGCGTATGCTGCTGTTAATTTGGATTGAGCCGTATAATCACTTTGCTGCTGAGTCGTTTCCACTAATTTAAATCCTCCTATATTACGTTGAGGATCTATTATGCCCATACTTGAGCTGTTAAAAATAGAATTTTCATCCAATGCTGCTAAAGAATCTGCAAAGCGAATTGATGATCCTGCACCGCCAAGTGAAGAATATACAAACTGACGATAGTCAAAAATCCGACTTCGGTTTTGAATAAAGCAACCCAGTTTAGGCTCAATTGTTAATTTTGTGTTGTATTTAAAGCTTCTGCTTACATCGCCCTTAAAACTGTAAAGTTTCTCATTTAAATCGCTCCAAAGCATTATGCCTGAATATTCATTACTGGTTGAATTATTCAAGCTCAGTAAGGCCTTATAAACAGTATCAGAGGGATCATTACTAATTTTAGTAAGTTTTTGATAATAATGCCTTCTTAAATTTGGAATTTGACGCTTTACATCTGCACGCGCCGCATTCCATTGAAATTTTAATTTTGAATTGGGAAAATAATGCTCGCCGCTTAATTGTTGGCTAAGAATTGTGTTTTGTGTAAACCACAAAGCCGTGGAGCGTATTATATTTTGGTTATCTTCATTTGGAGTGGTGGTTCCAATACGTCGTATGGTACGATCGTCAGAATTTAATGTATACAGGTTTTTTAATGAAATCGAATGGTAGGCATTAATTTTAATACTGGAATTTAGCAGCATGCCTATTAAGTTTTGAGTTTGGTACGTAGCATCGTTAAAATATTTATCTTTTAGTAAGGGGTCGGTATCACTGTTTGGTCGGCCAGATAAATACGATACACGTTCCGTCTCAAAAAATGAACGCGTTGAATTATAACTTAATGATGCTATAATACCAATAAATTCTTGGTCTTTTCGTTTTAAATTAAATCCTGCAGATACTTGTGAGCTAAAATTGGGCATAAATTGTTTTTGATATACACCCCAATCGCTTACAGGTACTTGTTTTGCTAAATCAGCTTGTTTAGTAAGCGACGTAGGAAAGTCAGAATACGATGGTATTGAAGCAGGTAATGCCCGCGTACCATCATCAAATGCCAGCCAATCGGTATTACCGCCCTTATAAAATAATTGTTGTTGACCGGTGGTTATGGTATTATATCCGGAGCCCACTGAAACCGATACAAAATTATTTTCGGGAATTCCCTTGGTGCTAATATCAATTATACCCCCTGCAAATTCGCCTGGTAAATCCGGACGTGCAGTTTTTGTAATAACTAAATTGTCGAGCATATTTGATGGAAAAACATCAAACGCAAAAGCTTTTCGGTCACTTTCAGAACTGGGCAAGGGGGCACCGTTTAAAAATGCTGCATTAAACCGGTCGTTAAGACCACGTACTATGGCAAATTTATTGTCTTGTATACTGGCTCCGCTTACACGTTTTAACACGTCGCTGGTATTACGGTCGGGTGTACGTTTAATGGTTTCGGCACTTACCCCATCACTTACACTTGCATTATTTTTTTGCTGTAATACCAAAGCCGTATTATTTTCTTTTGAAATTTTTACTTCTACCACAACTTCATTTAGTTGCTGTGCATCTGCCGGATCCAGCGCTATATTTATATATAAGGGTTCCTTAGCATTTAAAAGTATCCCATTAAGCACTTTAGTGCCATACGATATATAACTGATACTTAATTTTAAAGAATCCATTGGCAATCCTGAAATTGAAAAATTGCCATCAAAATCTGTTACAGCAGCTTTTTTTAATGCTTCTATTTGAACAATTGCGCCGGGTAAGGTTTCTCCGGTTTTAGAATCTACCACCTTACCGCGAAGGCTTCCTTGTTGAGCTGAACCAATAAAAACAATTATACAAAAAACACTAAAAAAAACACATTTCATATTCCAAAAAAACACATTTGAGTTAATGTGATGTTAAAATTTATGTTACCAAAAGTTTAATTAAACGTGTTTTTATGCAATAAAAACTTAATATTTACTTAACTTTAATAGCAGCCTAATAATCTATATTTAGCTCATGAGCCAAAATGCTTACAAAATATTGTTAGTAGATGATGAGCCTGATATTTTAGAATTTTTAGCCTATAATCTAAATAAAGAGGGTTTTAGAGTGTTACAGGCCGAAAATGGTAAAGATGCCATTGCGCTTGCCAAAAAAGAAATCCCTCATTTAATTGTACTTGATGTTATGATGCCTGATATGGACGGCATTGAAACATGCCGCGAGTTACGTGAGCAAGCCGTATTAAAGGATGTTTTAATAGCCTTTTTAACCGCCCGGGGTGAAGATTATACACAAATTGCCGGGTTTGAAGTAGGTGCCGACGATTATATAACCAAACCGATTAAACCCAGAGTATTTGTAAGTCGAATAAAAGCCTTATTACGCCGCCTAAACACTCAAATTCCTGAAGAACTTAATCTTCAGTTTGGAGATATACGCATTGATAAAGAAAAGCATTTGGTATATAAAAATTCAGAAGAAATTGTTTTACCCAAAAAAGAATTTAATTTATTTGTATTATTAAGTAGTAAGCCCGGAAAAGTATTTACGCGGGAGTATATATTAGAAAAAGTATGGGGTGATGAAGTTATTGTGGGTGATCGCACCATCGATGTGCATATACGAAAACTTCGAGAAAAATTAGGTGATACTTATTTTAAAACGGTTAAAGGCGTAGGCTATAAATTTGAATTTTAAACCTTTTTACGCGTGGTCATTTAGTTTTATCTGGCTAAAATTTTCTGTTTAAAATTTTATGTGTTAAATCTAATTGCTGTATGTTTTAAATATATAGCTTTTGCGTTTCTTAAAAATAAACTATCTTGTACATATGAAATGGGTGCTGGTATTAACTATTGGGGTGTGTATTTCATACAAAGCACAAAACGAAGAAAATGGTGCAGTTAACTGGCTTACTATAAAAGATGCCCAAATTCAAAATTCAAAAATTCCTAAGCCTTTTTTAATTGATTTTTATACCGATTGGTGCGGCTGGTGTAAACACATGATGCGAACTACCTATTCAAATCCTCAAATTGCAGCCTATATCAATCAACATTTTTATCCAGTTAAATGTAATGCAGAAACAAAAGACACTATTTGGTTTAATGGGCAGCGCTTTATAAGTTCCGGCGGGGGACCTAAGGCGCCGCACCAGTTTGCCATTCAATTTATGGGCGAACAGCTGAGTTATCCCGCTACCTTGTTTTTAGCGCCTGATTATACTCATCCGTTACTTTCAAAAGGATATTTGGATGAGCAAAAGATTCAATCATTTTTAGTTTTTATGACCGAGCAAGCCTGGCGAAATACGCCTTATACTATTTTTGAATCCAACTTTAATGCCATATTTAATTCAAAAGCGCCTTCCTTAAAAAAAATAGCACCCATTGGCGATTTTTGTGTTAAGCGGGGTAAAAAAAAATCGATTATACTTATTACGGCACCATTTTGTAATACCGGATTTATAATGGGTAAAAATTTATTAGAAGATTCTATTATAGCCCAAAAAGTACAACAACATTTTCGGTGTTTTGAATTTCCAATCACTTTAAACGATAGTTTAATTTATAAAAAAAACCTGTATAAAACCACTTTGTATAACGGATTTCCAACGCATCAATTAGCCTTGGCGCTGAGTGGCAATAGATTTTCAATGCCTGCATTAATTATTTTAGACGAAGCCGATACGGTTTTAGATATTATAAATTATTACCTGCCTCCTGTATATTTAAATTTTGTTTTAACCTTTTATGGTGAAAACCATTATAAAAAAATGGATTTTAATTCGTTTATGAAAAAGAAAAATCCATGAAACTGATATTAAAAACGACGCTTATACTGTTTTTATTTTTAGGATTTCAAAGTCCGCGTGTTGCTCCAAACAATTTTAACATTTGTGTTTTTAATGACTCGCTCCGTTCAAATTATAAATTAATAAAGGTTAAATACCCCAATCGCATTAATTCTGGCTGGTATGTTTCAGATTCAAGCCACTACCTTTTAAAACTAGATACACTTCATCAGGTTCAGTTTTGGAGATCTGTAATGGCGCTTTCTCCCGATTCTATATTTTGTTATACTTTACCAAACAGGCATGTTATTTGTATAGATGCTTCAAAAGATTTTTCAGCATTAAGCACTCCTGAAATTAAAACATACAAAAACGGATTACGAACATTTTATAATATAGATACATCCATTAAAATTGTACACCGAAGTGGTTTAAAACATTTTTATAATTTTAATGCGATCAACAGTTATTTAAATGCTGCTATTTTAAAATACATAGAATTGGGTGTTGACCCCTGGTATGCGCAAAGTATACTAATGATTGAAAGTCCTAACTTTAATCAATGTTCGGCATCGGGTGCCTGTGGGCCATTTCAGCTTATGCCTAAAGTAGCAAGGCGATTTGGTTTAGTTGTTTCTAAATCAAAAGATGAACGTAATGAAATTAGTCGCGCGGCGCAGGCAAGTGCGTGTTTAATTAAAACTATTGCCATACCTCAAGCGCATCGCATATTAAATTTACACGGAATTACAACTTCACAGCACACGGAAACCGAGTATTGGTTTAAACTTTTAGTTTTACATATTTATAATGCCGGCGCCTATAATGTTGAACAAGCCTTAAATACCATTCAGCCCAAAACAGGTGATTTACAAATGATATTTAATCTTTGGCATGCCAGGGCAGGTCAATTTCAAAATGCTTCTCAAAATTACTCCCAGCTGGCAATTGCAGCTTGGTTTGAATTAGATCAGCGTATTCAACTCACAAATTAATAATATGCATATTTTAATTCAAGGATTTATGGGTTGTGGCAAAAGCACAATTGGTCCAAAATTAGCCCGAGCTTTAGCTTATGACTTTCTTGATATAGATCAGGTTTTTATTAGAACTTTTAAATGTTCTATTTCTGATTTTATAGATGATAATGGTATACGCGCATTTAGAACGGCAGAACGTCAAATTCTTAATGCCGTTATAAAATATAAAACGCCCCATGTTATAGCACTTGGTGGCGGAACACTTGTACAAATGCAACTTTTAAAAACCGTTTTATCAAAGTGTGTTGTAATTTATCTAAATGTGCCATTGCCAATTTTACAAAAACGGCTTCGGAAGGATTTTTTAAATCGTCCACTGCTCACCGCGCCTAATGCTAATGAACGGGTAAACATAATAAAATCTCTGTGGATGAAACGTCAAAAGTACTATACCCTAAGCCAGATTGAAATTACTCATAAAACCAAATTACAAGTTTTAGTAAAGCGGTTACATGCTTTTATACCTTATACTGCATAGTACTCAATTGATAATATAAACCTTTTTGATTTTCAATTAATTGCTCATGTGTGCCTTCAGCTTCAATTTTACCATTATGTAAAACCACAATGCGATCGGCATTTCGTATGGTAGCCAAGCGGTGCGCAATAACAATACTGGTTCGGCCCTGCATTAATTTATCTAAAGCCTCTTGAACAAGATGCTCACTAGCGCTATCTAAACTGCTTGTAGCTTCATCCAGAATTAAAATTTTTGGATTTTTTAATACCGCACGGGCAATGGCAATACGTTGGCGCTGCCCTCCCGAAAGCTGTATGCCACGCTCCCCCACCATGGTGTTAAATCCGTCTGGGAAAGATGTAATAAAATCTAATGCATTTGCTTTTTGTGCGGCGTTATGTATATCCGTTTCACTTGCGTGAATATCACCATACGCTATATTATCGCGAATCGTACCACTAAACAACAATACATCCTGAGGAACCCAGGCAATTTGTTTTCGCCATGCATGCAATGAAAAATCGGAGATGTCAATTCCATCAACGGTTATTTTACCCCTATCCGGATTATAAAAACGAAGTAGTATTGCGGCTAAGGTTGTTTTTCCAGACCCGCTGGATCCAACAAGAGCAAGTGTTTGTCCGGCATTTACTGTACATGTAATATCATCTAATACTGTAAATTCTGGTCTGGAGGGGTACCGAAACGAAATCCCATCAAAACATATATTGCCTTTCATAGCTTCGGGTTCTATGTTTTGTTTTGCATTAAAATCTTCAGAAATGCCATCAATCAAATCAAATACCCGTTCTGTTGCTCCAATGGCACGTTGTATGGATGCTATTTGCTCGGGAAGTCCGCCCAAAGAACCTGCCACAAAAAGAGATAACATCATAAATGTACCAAAAGATGCCCCCGTTATACTGTGCTCAACCTTTAAGGCATACAGCATTTGCCAAAGAATAAAAAATACAGATCCAAACACAAATACCATAACAAATGAAAAAAACAGACCTCTAAAAATTCCATATTTAAGTCCCATTTTTCGGATGGTATCGGCAACACCTGTAAAACGTGCTATTTCAAATTTTTCATTGGTAAAACTCTTTACATTGCTAATACCCATAAAGGCTTCTCCGGATATAGCATTAGCTTTTGCAATATAATCTTGATAAGACTTTGAAAACTTTCGAATACGTTTTGAAAATAAAATTGCAATAACAGTTAATGGAGGAATTAAAAATAAAAACCATTTTGCAATTACCCATTCTGTTTGAAGTATAAGTAGGGTTAATCCCCCTATACCTACAATCAATTGACGAATAAACTCTGCTAAATTAATCGTAAAGGCATCGCTAACCACACTTATATCGGTTGCAATTCTGCTATTGAGTTCTGAAACTTGCCGGTTAGAAAAAAAAGCCATGGGCATTTGAATAATTTTACTGAATGCATTTAAACGTAATGCTCTAACAATATTTTCAGTTACTTGTGCAAAAAAATAAACTCTGCCAAATGAAAATACGGCTTGTGCCAATAAAATACCCAATAAAATAAAGCCGGTTTTATACAATTGAATTTTAATAGTTTCCGGTGCGAGGTGATCTTCACCGATATAGCCAATTAATTCTCCAGATTTTAATGGAAATATAAGCCCTACACCTGCACTTGCGGTAAGAAAACAAAGACCTAAAATAAATTTCCATCGTTGTCCACCTAAATACTTAAACAAACGGGTACTTCGTTTTATATTATACCATGATAATGCCGATTTAGGTAATTCCTCTTTTTGAAATGCATTTGCTGTTTCTCCCGGGCGTGCCATATTTGCAAAAGTATTTATTAAACTTGGTTAAATATCTAAAAATGAATGCATTAGATTTAATTTAGTTAATTTTGTGACTTTCTGTTTTAAAATCCTATATTTGCACCCTGTTAAAATTTACGACCTATGAAACGTACTTTTCAGCCCTCGCAACGCAAACGCAAAAACAAACATGGTTTTAGAGAACGCATGTCAACTGCTAATGGACGTCGTGTTATAGCTTCGCGCCGTGCACGTGGACGTAAAAAACTTACTGTAAGCAGCGAAAGCACACACAAATAAATTTTTTATTTATTTATACAAAAAAAGCCCGGATTTTACCGGGCTTTTTT
>Ga0007787_10000501_pt1 | contig 12179 bp, 13 predicted proteins | sample LauGreFa1BDMLBSN_2_FD_59500 | JGI IMG/M metagenome (GOLD analysis project Ga0007787, IMG submission 59500) | Freshwater lake microbial communities from Lake Michigan, USA - Fa13.BD.MLB.SN | ecosystem: Environmental > Aquatic > Freshwater > Lake | place: Lake Michigan, USA | collected 2013-09-23 | reverse complement strand
AAGGCAGTGGCAGTGGCATCAGTATCAAAATCCTCAGCTTTGCCGCCAGGAAAAGCAATTTGACCCGAGTGGGTGGCCAGGTGCAGGGTCCTCTCGGTCAGCAACACCGTCGGTCGCCGCCGCATCACAATCGGGATCAACACCGAAGCATTGCGGGGTTCGCGGTCAGACCAAGCAGCCTCGGCGATCAGTTCAGGTTGCCAAGGCGTGGGTGCAGCGAATCGCAGCCGCAGAGCGCTTGGTGCCAGTGCTGCGGGGGCGATTGGTGGTAAGTGGCTGTCAACGCCCTCGACCGGAACAAGCTGCGGATCAAAACCGGGAGAATTAGACAGGATCTTCATCGGGGCACACCGCCTGATGTCAAGGGCGCGCAATGAATAAAGCCGCCACAGGCATTTGCCAGGGCGGCTTTCTCCTGCACATGGCAATCAGGTGTTAACAGTCTTCTTGGCAGGCAACTTTTCCTTGATGCGCGCCGACTTACCGCTACGATCACGCAAATAGTAGAGCTTGGCACGACGAACATCGCCGCGACGCTTCACTTCAATGCTGGCAATCAATGGGCTATAAGTCTGGAAGGTTCGCTCAACCCCTTCGCCACTGGAAATTTTGCGGACAATAAATCCACTGTTAAGGCCGCGATTGCGCTTGGCAATCACGACGCCTTCATAGGCCTGTATCCGTTTACGGCTGCCTTCAACCACATTGACGTTGACGATGACCGTGTCACCAGGTGCAAAGTCGGGGATGGTTTTCCCCAGACGAGCGATTTCTTCCTGCTCAAGGGTCTGAATAAGATTCATAATATCCTCAATTGATCTTGGTCGCGCCAGCGTCGGGATGATGCAAATGCCTAAATGCGAAAGCATTAAGGCGGCCGCCCAGAGGATCTGTAAAGCCTTCTATTATAACCACCTGTCGCCAAGAGTGACGGGGGGCTATTGGACTCACCCGCGCCGCGTCGCTGCGACAGCGTTGTCTATGCCACTTTCCAGCAGAAACGCTTCATCCTCCAAACTGAGCCTGCCACCTTCGCGCGCGCGGGCAATCAGATCTGGCCGCAGCCGCAGCGTCATCCAAAGACGCTGCCGACGACGCCACTGCGCAATGTCAAGATGATTTCCCGACATTAACACCTCTGGCACAGCCTGCCCAGCCCAGTGCTGAGGACGGGTGTAATGCGGGCAGTCCAGCAGACCATCCAACTCAGGGCTAAAGCTGTCCTGCTGGTGACTAGCCGCAGTGTTCAGTACACCGGGCTGCAAACGAGCCACCGCATCAAGCAGGGCCATCGCCGCGATTTCCCCCCCGGACATAACAAAGTCGCCCAAGCTTATTTGGTGGGTAACGTACTGGTCGATAAAACGCTGGTCTAGGCCCTCATAGCGGCCGCAAATCAGGACAGCGCCTTCACTAGTGGCCCAACTTGCAACCGTCGCTTGGTCCAGCAATCGACCCAGTGGAGAAAACAGAACAACAGGAACCGGCCCAGGTCGCTGGAGGCGGATACTTTCGATACAACGCGCCAGGGGCTCAGCCATCATGACCATGCCAGGTCCGCCTCCATAGGGACGGTCGTCGACACGTTTGTAGTTGCCTGCTGAAAAATCGCGGGGGTTATTCAAGCGAACATCAACTTGGCCCGTCTCAAACGCGCGGCGGGTAATACCGCTGCTCAAAAGCGGCGCAAAAAGCTCGGGGAACAAGGTGACAAGGTCAAACCGCACCTGCCAGCCTCAGTAGTCTGGCTGCCAATCGACCTCAATACGCCGAGCAATCAGATCGACTTGATCGATGTAGACGGACACAAACGGAATCATCCGCTCCATGGCCTTACCCTCGTGCTGAAACGACAAGACCAAAACGGTCTGGAGCCCAGTAGCCAATAATTCGCGAACCACGCCCAAGACGATCCCTTCACGATTGACCACCTCAAGCCCGATCAAGTCAACCCAATAGTACTCATCATCGCCCGGCATGGGAAAGTTGGAACGAGCTACAAAAATACGGGCGCCACGCAATGCCTCCGCACCATTCCGGTCATCGATGCCTTGCGCAGAGGCAACAACGGTATCGGCATGATGCTTGATGTCCGATATGACAAGACAGCCAGCACCGGAAAAAGTTTTTGGCCCTTTTTCGGCCGGCAGCACATACCAGCGCTTTGAAGAAAAAAGCGCCTCTGGATCGGCGCTGTGTGGGAGAGCTTTGAACCAGCCCTTGACTCCCCAGGCATCTGCGATGCGCCCGACTTCGATCGCGTCTACCGGCATTTCGGCAGCTTCGAGGCCAGGCAACATCACAACAGCATCAGGCCGCCTTACTGGCGGCTTGATTGATCAGGCGTTCTACCGTCGGAGACGCTTGAGCACCAACGCTCCTCCAATAGGTTAGCCTGTCCTGGGCAATGCGAATGCTTTCTTCACTGGCTGTGGCGATCGGGTTGTAAAACCCGATCCGCTCGATGAACCGGCCATCTCGGCGGGTACGCTTGTCAGCGACCACAATATTGAAAAACGGGCGAGCTTTTGCTCCGCCTCGGGCGAGTCGAATGACGACCATGATTTATCCTTCGGGATGCGGAGAGTTAATTCCGCGATTTAATTCAACACTTAATCCAGAGTTTGAGACACGCGACATGGCCACCCGGCCAGCGACACACTGAATAGCCTTCTATTATAACGCGAGCTCCTCTTATGCCCATCATTCGATCCAGCCATGACGCTGATATCACAGCAATCACCGCCATCTACGCGCACCATGTACGCCATGGGACCGGCACCTTTGAAATCGATCCACCCTCCTACGCGGACATGGCGAGCAGGCGCGACGATGTCCGTGGGAAAGGCCTACCCTACCTGGTTGCCGCCGAAGGTGAGAAGGTGCTGGGGTTTGCCTATTGCAATTGGTTCAAGCCTCGGCCAGCCTATCGGTTTTCAGCGGAAAACTCCATCTATCTGGCTGCCGATGCGCATGGCCAGGGATTGGGCCGCGCGCTGCTCGCCGAGTTGGCGGCACAAGCAGAAAAAGCTGGCGTACGCAAACTGATCGCAGTGATAGGCGACTCGGCCAACGCAGGTTCGATCGGGGTCCATCGCTCGGTGGGCTTCCGTCATGTGGGCATACTCAAATCCTGCGGCTGGAAATTTGACCGCTGGTTGGACGTCGTCTTGATGGACAAAGCGTTGGGATGGGGCGACGGCTGCCCGCCCGGTCCATAATGGGAGCCGATGAAGAATAAAACACTCGCCGCTTGGCTGGCCTTCCTAGGCGGCCCGTTTGGCCTACACCGGTTTTATTTGTACGGAACGAGCGATATGCTGGCTTGGCTGCTGCCCATTCCAACGGCGCTGGGGCTCTACGGTTTGGAGCGAGCACAGAGATATGGCTTCGACGACCCTCTGAGCTGGGTGTTGATACCACTGCTCGGGTTCACAATCTCAGGCTGCGCGCTAACAGCCATCGTGTACGCGCTAACTGCGACGGAAAAATGGAACGCCCGATTCAACCCTACAGCATCGGCAGATGCTGCAGCCGGGCAAACCCAGTGGGTCACCGTTGGCGCCGTCGTGTTGTCGCTTCTCATTGGCGCCACGGTCCTGATGAGCAGTATTGTGTTTAGTTTCCAGCATTACTTCGAATTTCAAATCGAAGAAGCCCGCAAAATTTCACAATGAAATCGGCGTTCAAGCCATAGCGGCATTAAGTTTATAGCTATATTTCTGATAGCAATCAGAAGAGATGATTGCTCAGCCAGTAAGCAAATGCTGCAACCATGGCACTTGCCGGAATGGTCAAAATCCAGGCCCAGACAATAGTGCCAGCCACGCCCCACCGGACGGCACTTGCACGCTGAACTGAGCCGACACCAACAATGGCGCCCGTGATGGTGTGGGTGGTCGACACCGGAATGCCTAACGCTGTGGCAAGAAAAAGTGTTGCTGCGCCCCCCGTCTCAGCACAAAATCCACCGACCGGCTTGAGCTTGGTGATGCGTTGACCCATGGTTTTGACGATGCGCCAACCACCGAACATAGTGCCAGCGCCAATTGCCAGGTAACACGTGATGATGGTCCAAGTTGGCGGCGATTTGTCGCCAGCAGCGGCATAGCCGGTGGCGATAAGCAACATCCAGATAATGCCGATTGTTTTTTGCGCATCATTGCCGCCATGGCCGAGGCTATAGGCCCCAGCCGAAACCAACTGCATTCGGCGGAACCACTTGTCCACCTTGGCTGGCCGGGTCTTTCGAAACACCCATGCGACCAAGACCATCATCGCCGAACCCAGCACATAACCGAGCAGTGGCGAGACCAGAATGAAGGCGACGGTTTTGAAAATGCCCGATGACAGGAGAGCACTGGCGCCAGCCTTAGCCATGACTGCACCCAGAATACCGCCGATCAGCGCATGCGAAGAGCTACTCGGGATGCCGTAGTACCAAGTGATGAGATTCCAACTTATGGCGCCGATCAAAGCGCCAAACACCACATGGGTGTCAACAATGCCCGGCTGCACAAAGCCTTTGCCCACGGTAGCTGCAACGCTCAGGTGGAACACGAAGATCGCCAACACGTTGAAAAAGGCCGCGAACAGCACGGCCTGGCTCGGCTTAAGAACACCGGTAGACACGACCGTAGCGATTGAATTGGCCGCGTCATGAAACCCATTCATGAAGTCAAAAGCGATGGCAAGCATCACCAAGAGCACTACCACCCAGAGCGTCGTTTGGACGTTTTCCATAAGGTGGTTGTGCCGGTCAGGAATTTTCGAGGATGATGCCCTCGATCAGGTTAGCCACGTCCTCGCACTTGTCGGTGATGGTCTCGAGCAGTTCGTAAATCGCCTTGAGTTTTATGACCTCGCGCACATCAGGTTCCTCGCGAAACAGTTTGCTCATGGCGCTACGCATGACGCGGTCGGCGTCGCTCTCGAGTCGGTCAATTTCTTCGCAAGTCTTCAGTGCTGCATCGGCCACGCTGGGATCCGCAATCTTGTCGAGCAACTTGACCGCGTCCCTCACCCGCTCACAGCACTTCACGCTAATGTCTGTCAACCGAACAATCTCATCCGTCATGTGGCGCACATCGTAAAGCGCCATAGTTTCTGCCGAGTCTTGAATAAGGTCGGCGACGTCATCCATTGTGTTGATAAGGCCATGAATCTGCTCACGGTCTATAGGCGTAATGAAAGTTTTGTGAAGGGCCTTGTTGACCTCGTGCGTGACCCGATCAGCTGCGCGTTCAGCATTGTCAACATCGCGGTTGTATTTTTCGCGCAGCGGCACATCGTTGTAGTTGGCCACCATCTGGGAAAAAGCGCGTGCAGCCTCCATGATTCGGTCGGCATGCTGGTTGAACATGTCGAAAAAATTACCGTCACGCGGCAACAATTTGCCAAAAAACATGGCCAACTCCTGTGGGGTTTAATGTCAAATATTTGACAAAATTATGACCGATTGCAGTTTAACCTCCACACCGCTGCGTCGCAAACCAGTTCAGACCAACTGGCAAGCACCGCCACCCACCCAGTGAAAGTACTCGGATCTTGAAGATGCCCATGCCAAGCAAATAACATGAACTCGTTGACGCCTAGCAGTAACAGCAGTGAATGGATAGGCAACGGGATAGTGCCTAAGACGCTCATTGGATGCGGGGCAACAAAAAGGCCCCACAGCGAGTGCTGGGGGCCAATCAGCAGGAACTACTGCTGGACTTGCGTAGGGTCTGAATCAGGCGATCACTGTCGAAGCTGCCGCTACATAATCTGGAACACGGTCAAAGTTCAGATATTGGTAAACCTGAGCGCTGGCCGCGGTCAGCACGCCCATGTCGGCCATGTATTCGGCTTTGGTAGGAATGCGTCCGAGTTTGGAGCAAATCGCGGCCAGTTCGGCGCTGCCCAAGTAGACATTGCTGTTCTTGCCGAGCCGGTTGGGGAAATTACGTGTCGAAGTCGAGAATACCGTTGCGCCCTCCTTGACCTGTGCCTGGTTACCCATGCACAGGCTGCAACCTGGCATCTCCATGCGCGCACCAGCAGAGCCCAGCACACCATAATGCCCCTCCTCGCTCAGTTGCTTGGCATCCATCTTGGTCGGCGGCGCCATCCACAGCTTGACCGGGATGTCACGTTTGTTCTCCAGCAACTTGCTCGCCGCACGGAAATGGCCAATGTTGGTCATGCAGGAGCCGATGAATACTTCATCGATCTTGGCGCCGGCCACCTCCGACAAAGTCTTCACATCGTCCGGATCGTTCGGGCAGGCCAGGATTGGCTCATGGATGTCAGCCAGGTCGATTTCGATCACTGCGGCGTACTCGGCATCTGCGTCACCTTTGAGCAGCTGCGGGTCGGCGAGCCAGGCTTCCATCGCCTTGATTCGGCGGTTGATGGTGCGCACATCGGCATAGCCACTGGCGATCATCCACTTCAACATCGTGATGTTGCTGGTGATGTACTCGACGATCGGCTCCTTGTTCAGGTGTACCGTGCATCCACCGGCACTGCGCTCGGCCGAGGCGTCACTCAGCTCGAAGGCCTGCTCCACCTTCAGGTCTGGAAGCCCTTCGATCTCCAGAATCCGCCCCGAAAAGATGTTCTTCTTGCCCTGTTTGGCGACGGTCAGCAGGCCGGCCTTGATGGCGTACAGCGGGATCGCGTTGACCAGATCGCGCAAGGTCACGCCAGGCTGCATCTTGCCCTTGAAGCGCACCAGCACGCTCTCGGGCATGTCCAGCGGCATCACGCCGGTAGCGGCACCAAAGGCCACCAGACCAGAGCCTGCCGGGAAGCTGATGCCGATCGGGAAGCGGGTGTGGCTGTCGCCACCGGTGCCCACGGTATCGGGCAGCAGCATGCGGTTGAGCCAGCTGTGGATGATGCCGTCGCCCGGGCGCAGGCTGATGCCTCCCCGGTTGTTGATGAACTCGGGCAACTCGTGGTGCATCTTCACATCAACCGGCTTGGGGTAGGCAGCGGTGTGGCAGAAAGACTGCATCACAAGGTCGGCACTGAAGCCCAGGCAGGCCAAGTCTTTGAGCTCGTCGCGAGTCATTGGGCCGGTCGTATCCTGCGAGCCGACACTGGTCATGCGCGGCTCACAATAAGTGCCAGGGCGCACACCTTGTTGATGGCCGCCGACCAGTGGCATGCCGCAAGCGCGACCGACCATTTTCTGCGCGAGAGTAAAGCCCTTGCCCGAGTCGACCGGATTGCTTGGCAAACGGAACAGGGTGCTAACCGGCAAGCCCAGTGCCTCGCGCGCCTTGGCAGTAAGGCCCCGACCAATAATCAAGGGAATACGACCGCCGGCTCGAACCTCATCAAAGAGCACCTCACTTTTGAGCTGAAACTCGGCGATCACCTTGCCGTCTTTGAGGGCCTTGCCATCGTAAGGCCGCAATTCCACCACATCGCCCATGGCCATCTGGCTGACATCGAGTTCAATCGGCAGCGCCCCCGAATCTTCCATGGTGTTGTAGAAAATCGGGGCAATCTTGCTGCCCAGACAGACGCCACCAAAGCGTTTGTTGGGCACAAACGGGATGTCCTGACCAGTGAACCAGAGCACCGAGTTGGTGGCTGATTTGCGCGACGAGCCGGTCCCGACCACGTCGCCGACGTAGGCCACCAGATGGCCGCGTGCCTTGAGGTCATTGATGAACTTGACCGGACCGCGCTTGCCGTCTTCCTCGGGCGTGATGCCGGGCCGGGCGTTCTTGTGCATCGCCAGCGCGTGCAAGGGGATGTCGGGGCGGCTAAAGGCGTCGGGCGCGGGCGACAGGTCGTCGGTGTTGATCTCGCCGGCCACCTTGAACACGGTCAGGGTGATCGACCGGGGCACTTCCGGCCGGGACGTGAACCACTCGGCGTCGGCCCAGCTCTGCAGCACGGCTTTGGCGTGGGCGTTGCCGGCATCAGCCTTTTCCTTGACGTCATGAAACTGGTCAAACATCAGCAGGGTTTTCTTGAGGCCACTGGCGGCCACTTCAGCCACTGCTGCATCGTCGAGCAGATCAACCAGAGGACTGATGTTGTAGCCGCCGAGCATAGTGCCCAGTAATTCGGTGGCCTTTTGCCTTGAAAGCAGCGAGCACTTCTCAGTGCCATTCGCTACCGCCGCCAAATAGCTGGCCTTGACCTTGGCCGCATCATCGACACCAGCGGGCACGCGGTGTGTGATCAGTTCAAGCAGCGTCGACTCTTCGCCAACTGGCGGGGCTTTCAGCAAATCAATCAGTTCGCCGGTCTGCTTGGCTGACAGCGGGAGGGGCGGAATGCCCAAAGCCGCGCGCTCGGCCAAATGGACTCGATAGTTCTGCAACATGATGTTTTCCTTTTCAATCAACAAAAATTAGTCCGCCCTTGCGAAAAATCGCTTTGTCCACGGCTCCCGTGTCATGCCCTTCGCGCTTGCTCAGCGGGGGGCAAAAAAGCCCCGAGCCTCGTCGGGCAGCACAGTGCCAGTTTGTTGGGCACGCTCCAACACCTGCCAGAAATAACGATAACTGGCGCGGTCCTGCAACACGCCCTGGTCCGATATCGGCGCCCAGTCCGCCCGTTGGGCTGCCACCAAAATGCGAGTCGCTCGATCAATTTCAACTGGTTCTGGGGCAAATGCTTCGAGAATTGGTCTGATCTGGGCGGGATGAATGCTCCACATGCGGGTAAATCCGAGCTCGCGGTTGGCTCTCCTTGCCGCCGCCCGCAACTTGGCTGCGTCAGTGAATTCGGTGACCACGCAATGCGAGGGCACCTTGCTATTGGCATGGCACGCTGCCGAGATTTCCAGCTTCGCACGCATCACTAATGGGTGATTGAATTGATTCAGCTCACCATCACCCCGCCCCTGGTCCAACCCCATGGCGGTTGCCGGAATGGCCCCGCCGTGCGCAGAAACGAAATCCATAAGACCAAAACTCAGCGACTGGACGCGATGATGCGCGGCGATCGAAAAGGCCAGGTGGACCGCAGCAGGCGACTCGATCAAAACGTGAAGTGGCAGGGGTGACTGGCGTGCGGATCTGGTCGCCATAAGGTCAATCAATTGCACGGCCTGATCGAGCGCTGCGAGCGACTCCAACTTGGGGATCATGATGTGGCAGAGCGCCTCAGCGGCTGTACCGACAATCGTCGACACGTCTTGCTCGAAAGCCGGGTGATCCACTGGGTGAACCCGCACGGCTACTCTGGGCCGGCAACGGCTGGGATCTGCCGCTGCCTTCGCCAAGTGGTCTCGAGCCAAGTCCGCCACCATCTGGGCATGGTCATTTTCCCCACCAATTGGCGCACCATCCTCGCAGTCAAGCGTCACATCGAAGGGGCAGGCACCAAATTCTTCGGACATCGCCGCCTGCAGCGCCAGACTTTTGCGCATCCGGAGCTCAACGCCACAGTAGTGATCGCATACCGGAATTGAACTGGCCGCACTCTGTGCGCCCAAGAGCACGTCACGGGGTATTTGCATGGCTGATCGGTCGTCCCGTGCCCAGTATCACGAGGTGGGTCACGAAACTTTAGAGCAGATGAGCGACGCCTGCCTGCTCGTCCTGCAGTTCCTTGAGGGTCTTGTTGATACATTCCTGACTGAACGCATCAACCGGCAGGCCTTCAACGGGCAGGTACTCACCCCCCTCACAGGTGACTGCAAAACCGAACATGGTGTCCTTTGGAATTCCATATTGACCGTCCGAAGCGATACCCATGGTGACCCATTTTCCATGGGTTCCGAGAGCCCAATCACGCATATGATCAATGGCGGCGTTGGCGGCCGACGCAGCAGACGACACACCACGCGCAGCAATGATGGCAGCACCCCGCTTACCCACTGTGGGCAAGAACGTGTTGGCGTTCCAGTCATGGTCATTGATGATGTCTTTGACGCTGACACCGTCAATGGTGGCAAAGCGATAATCGGCGTACATGGTCGGGGAATGGTTACCCCAAACAGCTAATTTTTCGATCGCTGACACGGGCTTACCGGTTTTGGCAGCCAACTGGCTCAGCGCACGGTTGTGATCCAACCGCAGCATGGCGGTGAAGTTCTTGCGCGGCAGGTCTGGCGCACTTTTCATGGCGATGTAGGCATTGGTATTGGCAGGATTACCCACCACCAGCACCTTGACATTACGGCTCGCTACGGCGTTCAACGCCTTGCCCTGGGCAGTGAAAATTTCAGCATTCACGGCCAGCAGTTCAGCGCGCTCCATACCTGGGCCGCGGGGGCGCGAACCGATCAGCAGCGCGTAATCGGCATCCTTGAACGCGGTCATCGGATCGCCATGCGCTTCCATCCCTGCCAGCAGGGGAAAAGCGCAATCCTGCAACTCCATCATCACACCCTGCAAAGCCTGCTGCGGTTTTTCCATCGGCACTTCCAACAACTGCAGGATCACAGGCTGGTCCTTGCCTAGCATTTCGCCAGAAGCAATGCGAAAAAGGACGGCATAGCCGATTTGACCTGCGGCACCGGTCACAGCGACTCGGACGGGCTTTTTGCTCATAGTAAAAACTCCAAAAGTTTAGAAAACAAGGCGGGCAACGTCGACTGATCATGCCGAGCAGCGCAGATTCGGCGAGCAGTGTACGCTGGAAAACCCTTAGCCGTCAAATTGTCTTATGTCTTATATAAGATATGATACAGCGTGCCTGGGTCAACCAAGCCGCCACCCCTTCGCCATGGCCTCAACCTCCTTGCCCTCTCACGAAAGTCCTGTCGCTGATGGGAGCGCCAATAACGTCCCGAATTCGGCGACGCCTGCATTCAGCCCGCTGTACCAACAAATCAAAGGGCTGATCCTCAACAGCCTGCGTATGGGCGAATGGAAACCCGGCGAGGCTATCCCCAGTGAAATGGATTTGGCCGGGCGCTTCAGAGTCAGCCAGGGGACAGTTCGTAAAGCCATTGACGAACTTGCCGCTGACAACCTGGTGGTGCGACGACAGGGCAAGGGAACTTTTGTGGCCACCCATGCCGAGCGCCAAGTCCAATACCGATTCCTCAAATTAATGCCAGACAGTGGGGACCTTAACTTGGAAGGCCCAGCACAGCGCCACGTTGTTGATTGCAAACGCCTTCGCGCGCCGTCGGATGTCGCGCGCGCACTGGCCTTGCGTTCAGGCGATGCCGTGCTTCAAGTGCGGCGCGTACTGTCTTTTGCTAGCAGGCCGACGATTCTTGAGGACCTCTGGCTCCCGGGCGCGCCATTTAAAGGTCTGACCGCTGACCGCCTACGTGGCTACGAGGGGCCGATGTACGCTTTGTTTGAGACTGAATTCGGTGTGCGGATGGTGCGCGCCGAAGAAAAAATCCGCGCCATCAGCGCGGATCACGTGCACAGCCAGCTATTGAAGGTGGAACCGTTGACACCTTTGCTAAGTGTCGAACGTATCGCATTCACGTACCATGACCTTCCCATGGAACTCAGGCGTGGCCTTTACGTCACTGATACTCATTACTATCGTAACGAGTTGAATTGAGTTGAACCTAACAGACTTGGCACCTGAAGGACAAATTGAAACCTTGACGTCAGTTTGTTGCGGTGCAATAGAATTTGCTTAACAGTGATAACCATAAAGACGGCGTTTTTACCCCCAGGAAAGTCCAGACATGACCGAGATTGACCCACATGCGCCGGTAAAGCGGCCCGAATTCCGTAACATCAACGCTTTTAAGGACCTTCCAAGCTACCGCTTACCGTCTGCGGGCTGGGTGTCAATACTTCATCGGATCAGTGGGGCCGTGATGTTCCTCTTGTTGCCCTTCGTGATCTGGATGTTCGACACCTCGGTATCTTCGGAAATTTCCTTCATGAAATTCAAATCCGCATTCAATGTCGGCCTACTCGGCGTTCCGGGCGTCATCTGGAAGTTGCTGGCACTGGCACTGATTTGGGCGTACCTTCACCACCTGATCGCCGGCTTGCGGCACCTATGGATGGACGCGCGGCACGCCGTGAGCAAAGAGTTCGGTCGCTCCTCTGCGCTGGTGACCTTGACCTTGGGTTCTGTGCTGACGCTGGTATTGGCACTTAAATTGTTCGGTCTTTATTAAGGAGCATGAGAATGGCAGTTAACTATGGCTCCAAACGTGTAGTTGTCGGTGCACATTACGGCTTGCGCGACTGGTTGGCGCAACGCGTCACAGCGGTACTGATGGCCTTGTTCACATTTTTGGT
>Ga0007787_10000495_pt1 | contig 12209 bp, 8 predicted proteins | sample LauGreFa1BDMLBSN_2_FD_59500 | JGI IMG/M metagenome (GOLD analysis project Ga0007787, IMG submission 59500) | Freshwater lake microbial communities from Lake Michigan, USA - Fa13.BD.MLB.SN | ecosystem: Environmental > Aquatic > Freshwater > Lake | place: Lake Michigan, USA | collected 2013-09-23 | reverse complement strand
ACCCAACCAACGTGTCTTTATGTAAGATACACGACGGATACTACGGTTAATGTAACTTTCAGAGATTTCGTGATGTTGTTATTGAATCTCTTGATTGAGTGCTATCACGTAATGTCTAGTAACACTTTTTGCCTGCCCCCTGCGGAAAGAAACGCCAGACATGGGGTCAGTCAATTCTTCGTAAAAAATGTTGTCAATTTCAAATGATTTCGCTCCAATCCCCCTCTTTTTCCATGGGTGACCGTCTGGAAGCAAATCATTATCTGTTGTATATGACGCCTTGGCAGAGCCAGACATCAAGAGACGAAGGAAAGCATTTACGCGACCCATCGCCCATTGGTTGCGTGTCATGCCGGGTCGGTGACTGACACTAAATGCTCCAGCGCCACGGCGGTAAACAGCCTTTAGGGCACGAAGCGAGGTCTTTGACCAGTCTTCCTTGTTTCGTTTTTTGACGTCAGCATTATGGTCGCGAACCTTTGTGGTCAACGCCTTCTCCACGGCAAGGGTTACAGAGATTTCTCCAGCAGATGAAACAGACGATGCAGAACCAACACTGTTGCGGGATGACCCAACAATCCTGTCCTTCTTTGGGGCAGGAGTCTTCGCTAGCGACTTTTCGTCAGACTCGTCATCTTTCTTTTTAGGGCGTCCATCGTTACGCAGACCACGAGCCCTGTTGTAGTCGGGGGAGTTGGTGCATGGGAGATAAACAATTTTCCCATCACTAGCCCGATAACTACGTATACCTATGCAACCAAGTTGTCGCGCTCTGACTCGCGCAGACTCGGGATTAGTGAATACGTCTGGGTCAGTGGAACGCGAAACGTAGTTAACGAACCCCTTAGCGTCTATTTCATCAATTTGGAAGTCAAGACTTTTTGCTGACACAAGCCCACCGCCAGGGAGAGTATCAATTCCCATAATCGGGCTTTCTGTCAACCTCTCAAAATCCGAAGGTTTAGCAAGCGGTGTTCCAAATTTGTGGACGCTATAAAGAATGACCCCATTCCTTACCAGCGTCCGCACAGAACCGCCCTGCCTTTTTGCTTCCGCAGCAGCCTCCTCGTACGAGGCAAATGTCCGCTTGCTTCTTGACGAATTTGCAGCCACCTTGGTACTCACCGCAAGAGAAATAGACTTTTCTACCCGTGGTTTTTTCTCGCCACGGATAGCGGCTGTCATCTCTTCGTGAGTGGCACAAGGCATCCATCGCCCATCTGCATCCTGATGAGCGCCGTAACACCCGAGCATTCGTGCCACGCGCATCGCCTGCTTGCGTGTTGCGTACTCCATGGTCATCCCTCGGGGTAGAGGATTTTCACTTTCCGTGGAACAGAGGAGCCTTTGCCGTCCTTCTCCTCTAGGTCACCCATGTAAAAACCATTGTTAGAAAAGTCAGTAAAAACTTTGTCTAATTCTTTTTGGTTCTTTTTTTGACTGAAGTACCACACGGTTGAATGGATGAGTTCGTCATCCTCTGACTGTTCATCAAGCGCATTAGCAACGAGAAGAATCCGACGACGAGTTTCGTCTGGCAGTTTCATGAACTCGCCTTTGATGTGTTCAATATTTTGTGGCGTCAAGCCAACTTTTGCTTTTTCAGTCACGGGGGTCCGCCTTAATCAGGTTTTTGTCAAGCCAGAATGTTCCGCCACCCATTGGCATGTTAGTAACGAACCAGTCACGGAGTTCGGTATCACGCGCTCTCCGTGTTCGTTCTGTCTGACCTGGGTTGCTGAGAGCATAAATGAAGTCCATATGTCTTACCGATGCTGGGTTATCAGCATGTTTTTCAATAAGGTACTGGATGATGTTAGCGTCTTCTTCATTTTTAATTATTGAAGATTGACCGTTTCGGAATGCGTTAAGTTGTGCGCCCATGCGACCCACCTGAGTTCCAGACATTGGGTTGTCTGGCTCAAAGCCAATTCGTCCCCAAACATATGGACCATCAGACGCTGCGGTTACGCCAAACTTCTCAAAACCAGCAGCCTTCGCATACATGAATGCATGCTGGTTATAGATTGTTTGAATACCATTGTTTTTATGACCCTGAGCGTTAATGAACAGCGAGTTATTGTAAACCCTGTTTTCATTTAGATAGATGGTTCTACCACTAGTTCCAACTTCTGACCATCTGCCATCTGGGTTCTTAACTTGAACGGAAACACTAACTGAAATATTGCTTCCGCTTAGTGATGCTCGCGCGACAGTCCTATACGTTTTTCCGTTAGAACCTTGAATCTCTGGATGGTTATACATGGCGTTTGCCCACGATTCCAGAGCGGTCTTGGCGGCGTTCCGTTCTTGTTGCGTCGCATTACGGTCGTTCACCTTTGCAAGCAAATCCTGCCGCTTCTGGAGAGTCATCTCCTTCCATGGAGCATTACCTTCGCCATACTGTCTGTTCAGGTGGTCGGCAAGTGCTCGCTGGCGCTTAGCAATCGCATCCTTCACGCGCTGTTCAGCCTTGCGTGCCATCTCTGGGTTAAGTGGCTCAGGTGCGGGGGCTGCTAGGGCGGCATCAATATCAGCGCGCCTTTCAGCAAACCTATCGCGGTGTGCCATAGCCTGAATGAGGTCGCGCTGTTTGACGCGGTAGTCATCACGCCGTTCAGGGTTAGCGTTATCATACGCGCGGCGCTTGACAGCCACGCTGTCATCTAATTCGCGCAAGCGACGCTCATAGTTGCGAACCATCTCGTCTCTATCGCGGATACGCAATAGGGCATCTCCGCCTCCATTGAAGCGATTGTTGAAGTCCTCATCTCCTGCCCTGTTGCCACCTTGGGCAGCAAGCAAAGCACGCTCAACACGAACTGGTATTTCCTGTTCGTTTTGTGCTTCAAAGAATTGTCGCCATTCCGCTGCAGTACGGGCACGCACATTATCGTTTTCTGCGATACGCATTGGCTGTGCTGGGAGTCGCTCGGAACGCCCGTTCGCACTTGGTGTGCTCGGCATGGGTGGATTAGGAATCTCTGGCGCTGCACTTGGTTCTGGTGCTACTGCCGCTGGTTCTGCTGCTTGTGGATTACGAAGTTCTCCTAGACGACGCTTCATGCCTTCCTGTGCCACGCGGTAGTACTGCAACTGAATATTTGCTTGCAGTAATGCATCAGCATTTGGTTGGGTTGGCTCCTGCTGGAATAGACGAACATGTTCGCGAACGGCAGCGATTTGATTCTGTACAGCCTGGTCACGAACTTGGATATTTGCTTCAAGTTCAGCCGCATCGGAAGCGCGCCACTGCGCCATGTCGTTCGGGATGCCTTCGTTACGTTGGTATTCCAAGTACTCTTGCCCGCGATTAAAGTCTGCTTGGTTGAACTTATCCCCAAGAAGTTCTTCAAGTTGAGTTCCCTTAAGACCAGTATCAGGAACATTGACTTCGCGTGCACGAACTTCTTCTGAACGTGCGGCGTTATCGCTTTGACCAGCGGGAACAGGGTTCCGTGCTGCTTCAACCTGACGACGGGCTTGTTCTACGGTGGTTTCTGAGCGAGCGGGAGTTACTTGCCGAGGAGCGGAAGGGGCTGGCGTTGCTTCGCGCTGTGGTGTTTCTTGACGAGCACTAGGTGCTGGTGTCGGCTTGCGTCGTTCTTGGGCTGGTTGACGGCGACCAGCGCCAGCAGGACGACGAGGTGCTGCAGGGCGTGGGCGAGGTTCTGGTCGTGCAGCAGGTACTGCTTCGCCAGTTCTTGGGGCGCCGGGTTCGTTAATCTCGCGCTCCATACGACGTTCTTCCGATGGGCGTAGGTTGCGACGTGGACGCCGAGCAGCAGCGGGTCGGGGTTTTGGTTCTGCCTGAACCTGACGACGACCCCTTGGAGCCCGAGGTGCTGCGGCAGGCGCTTCTGGCGCATCGGCACGACGTGAGCGTCCTTGACGTGGCTTATCTGGGTCAACTACCTCAGCAATGCGACCAGCGGCGCGCTCTATGCGACCAGCAGGGCGAGGTGCTTCTGTTCCAACTCGTTCGCGGCGACCGCCTTCGCGACCAGTTACGTCGGCAGCATTACCAACACGACCTGCTGCTCGTTCCAGCATGCCAGCCTGTCCTGCTAAACGACCAGCCATGCGCTCATTGCGCTTTCGGAGTTTGCGTTCGCGCCTACGGTCACCAACACTTTCTAGGCGTTCCCCTAAATCTGAAATTTCATTGGCTAAACGACGAGCAACACCCCATCCGCAGTTGCGACCGAAACGGTCAGTAATTTGACCGCCATAGCGTGTTCCAACAGGGCAACGCCAACCGCCTCGGCGTTCTGTTCCTGGTACGGACAAGGATGGGTCCCACATTGCGCGTGTGCGCTTTACTTCGTACATCATTGATGAACGGTTACTCTCGGTCGTAAAACGGAGCGCTTTGTATGAGACTAGGTTCTTGTCCATGTGGGTTCCTACTTTGCTGCAGCCCAATTGCGTGCGATTTGTAATGCTTTGTTTGCCTTATCGGAGCCAGTATCAAAAAAATCCGAGGGGTTGGGGGCATACCCGTTGGATTCCCAAAACTTACCCAACCCTATGTAGGCAATATTTTCGTAGTCATCTTTTGACGATGCTTTTGCCAATTGATTAACTATACCACTGAGGTAAGTCTTTGTTTCACTATCAGCCTTTGGGTTAATCATTATTGTGGCTTTGCTGTTTTCAATTACCACAACTGACCGAGGGTCTTTAGACTTGCTGACATCATCCAGAAAATAACTAACGTAAATACCATCTTCAAACATTTTTACTCCCGTGCCGCCTGCGCAAGGTTGCGAAGCGTTGCTTTCATATTTTGGATATTCCGACTAAGTCTATCCGCTGGGATTCCTGCATCACGCCATTGGGCGCCATGTGCATCGGCGATGTTTTCTATTGCTGAATCTGACAAATTACGGAAATTCTGTCGGATTTGAGGAGAGTTAACTGCTGCCCAAATTCTCCGTGCCTCATCAAGCGTACGATTTGGAATGATTCCTGAACCAGCATTCATGACTCCGTGGTCAATCGGGAGTTTTTCGTTCCCTGCCCACATGTAGTTATTGGCATGCCTATCGCCATTGCCAAGTACTTTATCAATAATTTCCAAGTACTGATTAGATGCACGGTTTGGGTTAGCGGGTGGTCTGCGCCCCTCTTGAATGTCCATACCGAGAACGTCGCCAAAGTGCTCAACGATAATGGTGTGGTTCTGGTTGCGGCGACCCCGTTCCCTGTTGACTCGCTGTTCGCGTGGTCCGATAATGCGCACACGCGCCATTGGGCGTCCTGCTATTTGACCGATTGCTGCTGCCAACTGCTCGGCAACAGCCTCGTCCTCAACAAATGATGGAGACTTCATGATGTAGCGCTTGCCAGTAACTTGGTCAACTACTACATATGTTTTCCTACGCGCGTCGGCTGCGCCTCTGTTGTTAATACCGTTACTTGGGTCACCAAGCAATTGGAAACGTTTCCCATTTACAGGCTGCCCCGGCATTGCTGCGTTTTCAAAGATTGCGTCTTTGACAAGCATGTCGGGGACGTCATCTAGGGAGCCCCCGTTGGCAAGGTGGTTCTTGGCGTCGCTAGCATTATTGATGCCGTTGTTCCCAACCGCTACATGTTCTGGTACAAGAATTCCTTCAACAATCTTGTGCCCCATCTTTTGATTTAGACGGTCGGGAGCATGTCCTTGAATTCCTGTATTGACAGACCGAAGTTCGTTTGCGTCAAGACCTGACCCGCTCTGCTGGGCACGACGAGGACGTCGCTGACGAGCAGCAGGAGGAGCAGGAGGAGGAGCGGTAGACCCAAGGATTTGCTCCAACTGAGCAATTCGCCTATTACGAGCGCTGGCGCCAACCTCATTCTGAAGACCCATTGCCTCAGCCAATCTACGCTGTTCGCGCAACTCATCAAGGTCTGCGCGGAGTCCTACTTCTTCAGATGGCGTGAACTGTCGTGCGGGTGCTTGAGGTCTGCGTGGTGATGATGGCTGCACTGCATCTGGCTGGTCGGCAGGGCGAGGACGGCGATTCGCTGGACGACGACCATTTTGTGCGGCTGCGCCAGTACGGCGATTGCGCCCAGCATTAGGGCGTGGACGCGCTGCAGGACGAGGTGCTGCGGGGGCAGGTTCAGGCGCATCGGGGTTACGCTCGCGCCATGCTTGTTCTACAGCGGGTCCGTGGAAACGTTCCCACTCTTCACGACGCAAGAATCCTGCACGCCCACCGCGTTCACGGATACGGCGCACTTCGGCTTGATGTTCGTTGTATTTGCGTAGTTTGTATGCGTCTAGGGATTCGCGTGCGGCTGGCGCCCCAGCAGGTACTGGGACATTGCTGACATTGTCACGAGGTGCTGCTGGACGAGGGCGCGCTGCTGGACGGGCAGGGCGGGGACGTGCTGGACGAACCTGTGCTGCTGGGCGAGGGCGACGAGCAGGGCGTGGTGCTGGAGCACCGCTTGGTTGCCGAACACCCTGACCGCCATTGGGAAGAATACCTTCACCAGTGCGGGGGGCATTGGGACGAACAATTTCGCGTTCCATGCGCCGTTGTTCTGAATCACGGAGACGACCTACGCGACGACGAGCAGGACGTGGTGCAGTATCGGGTTGAGGACGTTGAGCGGTTCCGCCATTTCTATCTGGGTCAACCGCTTCGGCAAGACGGCGTGCTGCTCTCTCCACCCGACCTACGGGCTTGACAGTTTCTGACTGCCCTACACGCTGACGTCCACCTCGTTGACGTCCACCCATTCCAGTGAAGTCAAGGGCGTCGCCTACGGCACGTGCCCCACGCTCAATGGCTCCACCTTGAGCAAGACGGCGAGCCATACGCTCATTCCGACGAGCGACACGACGTTCACGCCGACGGTCGCCGACATTTTCCAGACGCTCTCCAAGGTCAGAGATTTCGTTCGCTAGACGACGAGCAACACCCCACCCACAGTTGCGCCCAAAGCGGTCGGTGATTTGTCCACCGTAGCGGGTGCCGACTGGACAGCGGAATCCTCCGCGACGTTCAGTTCCTGGTACAGCGAGAGAAGGGTCCCAAACTGCACGTGTACGCTTTATCTCGTAACTAAATGACGACCTATTTTGGTCAGCAATGAAGGCAGTAGCCTTATAGTGAATGGCGTTCTTCCAAATGCTGGTGGGAAATTCAGATAACTGAATGTCCATAAGAGAGATGACTGGAACGAGAGTTTCCTCATCGTAGTTGGCATCTTTTTTCTGTTGTTCTGCCTGCTTTTCTGTACGGTTTTTTATTTCTTCAACAAGAGAGTCGCTGACAGAGGTTTCAACCGACATTGAATTATCAAGGGTGACGGTCAGTTGTTCGCGAGTTATCTTTTTCCCAGCGAATTCTTCGGTCATCCACTTCGCCCACGATTTAGCGCCATTCACAGCAGGAAGGAACGTCGCCCCATCAGCAGAAATTTCCACTAATGCATATGGCTTGTTCTCTCTGTCTTTAACCAAAAATCGTGATGCCATTACGCAATCCCTACTAATTTATTGAATTGTGTTTTTTGTTTTTGTAGAGCGTCTTTCCTTGAGCCAAAGATTTTCTTAACTATCTCAAGGTGTCGCTTCTCGCCATCCGACAGGTTTCCATCAAGGGAAAGGCGACTTACGTACTCATCCCAGTTGAACGCCTCAAGTTTTTTGAATAGGTCGTCAACAAGGCTTGCCAACATTTTACGCTCAGACTCAGACGCTGACCCGAAAGTATCAACATAAAGCCGTGAACCTCGCTCATCCATGTACTTAGGGAGGTCAATCTTGAATCTCTTAGCAATATCTGCCGCCGAAAGACCAGCAGCATTTGATAGTTCATTGCTGCTCGGTACAACGGTAATTCGTGCACCATCGCGTGCTGGCAGGAGGGTTGCTGGAGAGCGGTCGCGCCTATCTGTGACGAAGTCGGTGATTGCGGCACGCATCAGGTCACCCTTGTTAACTTTTGAAATGTCAAGAGATGAGTCAAACCGTGTTTCGCCCTGATTAATGTCAGACATAATCAAGTCCCTCTTGGTTGCGCTTCCACCAATTTTAGTAGTTGGCATTTTTAGACCAAGGTGTGAGCCAATATCTGAATAGACTTTCTCTGAGACGGAACCATTGGGAACAGTTTCTGGAACCTGAAGAACAGTCTTCCCACTTCCAGCCTGATGCTTCACTACGCCAGTGCCGAGCGAAGATGACTCGTAAGTCTTGCTTCGCTTCAGAGCATCAGAAATAAATTCCGATGGAATATCAAATGGGTCTCCACCATTATCAAGAACTTTTATTGATTCTGCTAACGTTTTTGGAGCATCATTCTTTGAAGTGGCGTCCTCGCGAACTACTGCCGTTTCAGACATTGAGGTAACTGGCTTCTTTGCCTTACCCTTGCCGTTTGACATAAATGTCTCATAAACCCAGCGCCGCACCTCAACCTTGCCGCCCTTTCCGTTATCTACGGAAATCACATCGTTGGGTTTCTCAACATTGGGGAATTTTTCTGTGTACTTGAAGGCGCCGCCTGAAGCGTTGGCAAAGTCACGGATGTTGTTACCGACGTCAAACTGGTCACTTTCTCCAGCAACACGGTTTAGTTGTCTGCCAAATTTACGGCGTTCTCCAACTGTAAGTTCACGGGCGCGTTCAATTGTCAAGGTTGACCCATTGGACATCACGTAGGTAACTTGGCGGACAGCAGGACCAGAAAGGAGGGCTAGGTCGTCTCCAAGAATGTCCTTTGGTGTTTGGATGGGGCGAATCATCACGCTGCCATCCATGTCGGAGTTTCCACTGAATTTACGAAGAACAGATGATGGAACGATTGGCTTCAGGACAACACCATCTCGCCTAATTAGGCGTCCCTCAGTAGTGGGCGCCCCAGTGACAGTGCGAATAGCCGCTTCTACTGCTTTGATACGGGAACTAGGGTTGTCTGCACCAGTTCGTGGAATTTGAGCCATACGCAAAATGGACGCAGTGTTGTTTGTTGTCCCAGCGGTAACAACCTGTGAAAGGCTTTCTGCACCTTGAACTTTTGGAGCGCGTGGTTGACTTGTCAGTCTGCGAGTGGCTCCAATAGCGACACCGATAGGTGATGGAATATCAAACAGTTGAGCGCCACAAGTTGAGTAACGCTCATCAGTGAACCGTCCACCAAATTGAAATCCTGCAGGGCAACGGAATCCCCGTGTGGGCTTCGGCGTTACTCTACGGATACGACCAAGACCAAGGTTCCCGCCGGGAATGAGGGCTCCATAAACGCGTGAACGAATTGGGCTACGAACTGCTGATAGGTCACCAGGTAGGGCGATTGTGCCCGCTGCCTGAATGTTTTGACCAACTGCACCGCTGGAGCCAATTAAACCAACTTTTACGTTGACGTTTGACCCAACCCGTGATTTTGTTGGCGTGGAAAATAGTGCAGCCTTGTAGTTGACAAGATTTCTGTCCACTGAACTGAGGGGAGACTTCAATGCGTGTGAAGCACCCTTGACGAAAGGCTCAAAATGCCTTTTTGGGCTCACTACTGTGCCATTACTTGTTACTTTTGTTCGCGGCACGTTGGAAGAGCGCGATGAAGTCTTGACTTCGTGGACGATGTAGCCTTCGCTGTCAACAATATTCCGCGTAAATGAGCCGTCTTTTCTAAGGACAGGGCGCTGGTGTCGCAAGAAACTCTTTATTGAGGCTTTGCTGTCAGCGTTCATTGTTTGCTGTCCTTAGTCGTTTTTGTTCATTATTTAATTGTGGGTATTGTTCAGCATCCACATTTTGCGGTGTAGAGATTTGTGCCGCATTCATGCCGTACAACTCTTCTTGCTTTACCCCTACATTGGAAAGGATATCAGGATTTATAGGCTCCGATGGTGCAGAAAGCATGGCTATCCACTTTGGGGCATCCATCTCCTCCTCCATCGGAATGTCAACAAGGTTGGACTCCTTGTCAAGTGAACTGATGGCACCATCAACAGGAGTGGGTAGGTCGGCGTCAATACCTTTGATTCTTTCTCGTATTGACTCCATAACGCGACCGAGTGAATTACTCATATCCTCTGCCAGTTGACCGCCACGGATACGAAGGCGTTGCATTCTTTCGGCGAATGCTTTCTGGTACTCGCTAACTTCTTCCCTTGTCTTATTCCACTTTTCTTTAGCGACTTCTAGTGCCCTGTTAACAGTTGACATTCCGCCAACCACAAACATTGATGTCAGCATGTCAATCCCGTCTAGCCCATCGGAATCTCCAATACTTCCAGTGATGTCATTAACCATGCTGCCGAGGTCTCCGAAGTTACCGAAAGTTGTCGCCCAGTAAGAGACGCCTACGGCTAGTTGTTTCACAATCTTTTTTTGCTCAGGAGTTAATCTGCTCTCTTTTTCAAGGGAGATGTCTACGTCAAGACCAAGAGCCCTGAATTCCTCGGCAAGTTGCTTTGATACTTTGCGTTTTTTAAATGTTGTCGCTGTGGTTTTTGCTGCGCTCACAAGCGTTTCAGCACTAGGAACCATACAGTTAGACATCTGCATGTCAGTGAACTGGTTGGCATTTGGGGTACCCGGCGGACACCGCATTTTGCCATTGTCGTCAACGATTATCCCTGCGCGGCGTGCAGCACGAACACCGACAGATGGCAGGTCATTATTCTCGCGTATGGACGGACCAAGAAAGCCCTTAACCATAACTTGACCACGAACATCAGAAATAGCGGATGTAAAACCGCTTATACGTTCATTTGCTATTTCAGGGAGTGACCTCATAGTCACGGGCACCTCCCGGTGAACTATTCGGTGTCTGCTGCTGGTTCTTCTGCGGCAACCTCAGGCTCGGCAGCAACTTCAACTACCTCAACTGGTGCTTCCTCTTTGACCGCTGCTTCAGCCTTCTTGCTTGCTCGCTTAGAAACCTTTTCAACTGCAGGTTCATCAACGGGTGCAGCGACTGCTGGTGCTTCAACCGCTTTGTTGGAGACGATAAAGCCAGCCTCGTTTGGTTGGTTAGCCTTTTTCATCTCAGATACCTTCCTCAATTGTGAGCATTTCAAACTCAAGAAGGTCGGCAAGAAGTTTCGTAGCCTCAGCATCCTCTGCTGACTTCTCTTCTTCCGTCATTTCAGAGCCCCAGCCTTCAGGAATCATGTCTTCCTTGCCGAGTTCCTTGGCGCGCTTCATAATGTGAGCCTTGGCTGCAGCCTTGTCCCCCGCACGACCGAATGCTTGGATTGCGTTCTGAAGGTCTTCCTCATCCTTGATTGGGAATGAGCCGTCAGGAAGCGCTTCGCCTGCTTCTGCCATGGTCTTACGAGTATCTTCGTCGTACATGCGCTTCAAAGCAAGGTCAGCAACTTCAGCATCAATATCTGCTGCTTCGTCTGCGTCGTATTCGTCCCAGCCCAAAACTTCACCGTCAAGGCTAACGAACACGTCGTAGGACTTGCCATCTTCGCCTTCAATTTCAACGGCGTAAGCGTCATAACCTTCAAACATGTCTGCGTCAACGCTGACTACTTCACCTTCAATGCTCTTAACGGCGATGTCGGCGGCTTCGTTGAACGAGATAACTTTCTCGCCAGCAATCTCGGCAACTTCGCCGAGAACCTTCTCGTTAAGTAGGTGCCAGCCCATGACTTCACCAGAAGTTCCATCAAAGAAAATTTCTACTGGCTTGCCATCCTTGCGCTGTACGTCAACGATGAAGATGTCGGTTTCGTCGGCATATGCCGAGTCAAGAACCTTGCCAGAGAACATGTCTTCGGCAATGCCTTCAACTTCAAGAAGGGTTGGCATGTCCGACTCTGGAGCGCAACCGCCTGGGCATTGTGCGCAAACCTGCGATGTGCCAGCAAGCATCTTCCGCTCAAATGCGCATACGAATGAATCGTCGTCCCACTCTTCTGACTTCATGCCCATGGTGTCCATGCGCTTCTTGCGAGCCTTCTTGCGCTTCGCCATTGGGTCGTCATCCATCTCATCGGCGACATCGGATGCCATTGACTCCATGGGGGACATCCCACCCTTGGTATCAGCGGTTACCCACTCTTCCGACTTTGCGCCTACGGTTTCAGCGGCTGCGCCGCACTTTCCGCAAACCTTCTGACCAGGCTTGTAACCGCACTCGGCAATATCAAGCCCCTTGGCACACTTAATAGTGCCATCAGCGAGCAGTTGAACAATTGGCTTATCTGCCATTTCGTCTTTCTCCTTGTATTGCATGGTTGAGGTT
>Ga0007787_10000494_pt1 | contig 12222 bp, 7 predicted proteins | sample LauGreFa1BDMLBSN_2_FD_59500 | JGI IMG/M metagenome (GOLD analysis project Ga0007787, IMG submission 59500) | Freshwater lake microbial communities from Lake Michigan, USA - Fa13.BD.MLB.SN | ecosystem: Environmental > Aquatic > Freshwater > Lake | place: Lake Michigan, USA | collected 2013-09-23 | reverse complement strand
AATTTAATTTATTCTAGTTTGTCTTTTGTTATTCTATTTGTTATTCTATTTGTTATTCTATTTGTTCTATAGTATTATTTATTTTTATTATTTCAGTTATTTCAAGTACATTCAATAAAATTGATTTTTTATTTTATAAATTACAATGGACAACTACAAATATTAAAATGCCTACAAGTCATTACAACCGACTAATTGAAGATGATGGAAACAGTGATGATGTAATGCTAGATTTAGATTATGATAATATGCCATTAATTGATAATAATGAAAATCTAAATCCACATCCACATCCATATCAGCATTCAAATCCACAACAAAATCCAACAATACCTATACCATATAGTATTATAACATCTCCTTCATATCGAAATGAATTAATAAATCGTATTATATTGCATATATTTATTGTTAGTTTAATTTGTGGATTTGGATTAACCTTGATCTCCTTAGGTTTCAAAGAAACATATAGTATGAAAGGTAATAACATTTTTAATTTTAATATTGAATATTCATTTTATTATTTCTATGTAATGTTATGCTTTTATTGTACATTCATATTTATAAATCTAACTACATTATTAGGAATTTATTATTATCCAACAACTATAAATAATCATAAAGCCTTAATAATTTTTCAGTTGAATGCGTTCTTCTTTCAATTCTCTATATTTTTAAGATTTTCAGTTATTCTTCTTTTGATTGTAAGAATGATGGATAATACACCTATGACATCCTTAAATATTCTAGCATTAAATCAAATTGATATTACAACACAATTACCATCTTATATTACAGTTGAAAATTCAATCATTTCAATCTTCATTCCTAAATATTTTCAATGTATGATAATGGAATTCGTATTATATATTGTTTATTCATTTTACATTGGAAATTATTGCGGAATGATTAAAATATTACTTGCTTAATTGTATAATTCTTATAATTGATTTTTTTAGTATCATTATAAAAAAAATAATAAGCATTACATATCTGAACTAAACTAAATAAAATCACAATATTCCATAAATAACTTACAGAGATTAATATCTCCAATCTTTGCTACTGCATGAAGAGGAGTATCTCCAGTCCTATTATTAGTTAATGTTAGGTCAGCACCAGCATCTAAAAGTAGTCTAAAAGTTTCATCACCATATTTGCGTCGGTATTCATTTTCAGCTTGAGCTCTATTAAGTATTAACTCATGTATAGGACTAAATTCATACATCCTTTCATACATGTTTAAGACATTACGTTTTATCAAATTTTTGTAATTTACTGCAGCACCATTATCAATAAGAATTTTAATGATATTATGCGGCTTTTCTAAATACAATGCAAATGTAAGTGTTGGTGGAAAATTTGAATAGAAATCAAAACCATACTCAGAAAACATCTGTAGAATACTAGAAATATTACAATTACTAAAACCAATAATTAAATAATACATTGAACTTTTCTTTGATTGAGTATGATATAAATTAGGATTTGAACCATTTTCTAAAAGTAATTGAACTACTTTAGGATAATAATGAGGATATATACCAATATATTTGTTAAGAAAACTATATTTACTTAAGACATATAGCATTAGTTTGTATCCACACTTTTCAAAAGTATCTAAATCACCACCTTTTTTAGTAAATTCAATAACAAGAGTCTTCAAGTCTTCAAATTCACTCTCATTAGAAATTGAATTTAATCTATCAAAAATAGCTTCACTCATTGGATAAAGGATTTTACGTATCTCTCTACTCATTTTCATGTTCATTTTTTCTTGTTTTCCTTCCTTCTTAACGATGGCTGAAGAGGACATCATATTCACACCAATGAAATTAAGATATACATATATTTTACAGCAATAGAATATATCAATTTTACATTCTTTTTAATTATTTTTTATTATAAAAAAACTCAGGGGTTTAAAGGATAATAACTTATATTTATTAAAAAAAATATTAAAATAGCATGCATTCAAAAATATTCCTGAAATATACAATATAATTGAATATGTTTAATTTTAGAAATATAGTGAAGTGCATTGTCTCCATTTCCATCACATATGGATAAGTTAGAACCAGCATCCAATAATAATATAAGTTTAAGATTATTTTTATCACTAGAAGTGCTATAATGATGATAATAAGAATACTTTTGTAATAAACACATAAGAGGCGTTAATCCAGCACCATTTTTTATATTTACATTACAACCCCTTGAAATAAAATATTCTACTGCACTATGTTTTTTATCCATACTAATACCTAGATGAAGTGCAGTATTTCCATTAACATCCTGAATATTTATATCAGCTCCATATTCTAAAAGAATATCAAACATATTAAAAATATCACTATCAGACTTATTATACCAAAGAGTTTCCTTTAATATATAACATATAAATGGAGTTCCACCTATAATCTTTTGATTAGGAGATGCTCCATTATCTAGAAACAATCGCATGGTTCTCCATCTCAAAGTATTATCAGAACACATATTATTATGTAGCATTACATGTATTATTGGATTCTCAAAACCAATTTGAAAATCATCTAAATTCAAACCTGCTCTTCTAATTTCATCTACAATGTCTTTCAATTCCATAAAATCTGCTTCATTCAATATATAATGTGTAAAACACTTTTTAAACTTGCGCTGAAGTTCTGCAAAGTGTTCTGATTCCATCACAAAACTATACAAATAGTTATAAATAATTAAATAATCAACAAAAAAATTAAATATCAATTTTATAATAAATTCTACTATTTTCCTTTCCTTCTTCCCCTCTCAGGATGCTTTTAGAACCCCTATTTTCTCCACACCAAAACCCCTATCATCATCGCGAAATTCCTTTTTCATGCTGATAATCGAATAAAACATAAAACAACAACAAAACGCAATTTTACGCACGCACTAATGCAAATGACACGTAAAAACATTAACGTTTTCGAAGACCCTGTAGGGGTAAGAACCATAAACTAATCATATGAATCAAAATTATCTTCATCATCATTGTTTCCATCTCCGTAATCTGCTTCAATAGGTTCGACATAATTTAAATAATCTGCTTCTCTAGCATCTTTTATTTCATTTATATTTTCATCAACACCAATAATAGTATCTGAACTAACGGCATAATCAGGTATATCATAATTAATATTTTCAATGTGTTTATCTAAATTCAATGTAGTTAGGGCATCATTAATTTCAACATATAAATCTTTGTATTCAATTTGATGAAATTGTAATTGTATCATTATTAATTTATATTGTTCTTCTAATCCTTCAGTGAATTTAAGTTTTCTTATATGTCCGAGATTTCTACGTTGTTGTTTTTCTTTATCTTCTGTAATTGTTTTCTCAATAAAACTATTTGTTAATGCATTGAAAAGATTATTACGATTACCTAATTCTTTTATTAATCTAGTTATGAAATCAATAATAATATTAGTATTAGAAGTTTCTTTATAATCAATACTTTTATTAAAATCAAATTCTTCAGGTTCTATAATATCTTCTTTTTCATTTTTTATAATTTTCTGTTCATCATAGATTTCACTTTTAATAATATCTTTATTAATTTGTAAATCTTGTTCTTTAATTATTTCATTTGTATCATCATCTTCTTCTTCATCCGCAAATATTACTTTTTGTGATTTAGTTGGTTTAGATGTTTTAGTTGGTTTAGATTTAGAACCACCGGACATCATCATTAATGCTACATTTTCATTTTCTTCTTCTTCTTCATTATTTCCACCTTTTAGCATTTCACCTTCAATTCCTTCACCTTCTTCTTCAACTCCTTCAACTCCGCTTTCAACTTCAACTCCTTCTTCACCTTCACCTTCACCTTCACCTTCTTCTTCAACTTCTTCTTCAACTATACTACCACCTTTTTTAATATCTACTTTCTTAGATTGTCCTTTCTTTTTTTGAATAGAAATAGGAATTTCAGGAACTACAGTTTTAGATAAATTATTTCTAGCATCAATGAATACAATATTATAAATAGCTGAAATAAACATATAATGAAGTAAAATACTACTATTCTCTACAGAAATGTAGGATGAATTACGCATCCCATAAATTAATCTACTGGAAATACAATAAGGTTCTAAGATTTTATAAATCCTTTCAAATAACTTTATTTCATCTTTAAAAGAATACATAAAATGATATTGTGGCCGAATCTTATCAATCTTTAATTCCTGTAATTTCTTATTTCTAACTTGTGCTACAGCAGTACTGAAAAACTGAAATAAATTACGAATATCTGCTTCTCGCTTCTTATTCTTATTATAATTAGCAGTTTCATAAGAGTTAGTCATTAATTCTTCTTCATATAAATTCTTAAACTCAGATAATGAATTTAATGTATTTTTTATATTCGCTTTCTTAGCAGTATCTCCAGTTAAATAGGAAGCAATAGCATCAATATCTATTTGAATTTGAGAATTAATTAACCACCAAATCTTAGAACTCTCTAGCTTAATAGGTTGTGGTTGTGGTTGTGGTTGTGTTTGGTGATGTAATGATTTAGGATTAGATTCTGATGATTTTGTATTAGACCAAATATCCATTAATTTATTTAAGGATTGTGTGAGTAATTCAGTATTCTTAATTTCCTTTAATAATCCTAGAATTTTATAACTCATTCTATCTTTCTCATCCACTGTTTTAACCGTAGCACTTAGTGGATAAACTCTATTTTTCTGATGAATATGAGTTATAAGACGATTAAAAGCATCTCCTGTTATATGTAATTTCTTAATTTCATTAATTGTTTCACCACTAATAATACAACGACCAAAACTATCGAAATTATGATGTTCTCCGGTGTGTTCTCCTGTTGAAATATATACCATAAATAATTATCGCATCTCCTCTTGAGATACTTGAAATGTTATAGGAATACTAATTTTACTTTTTAATGGAAACATAGGAGCCTTAACTAAAAACCACGCAGGAAGAACCTTATTTTTAAGTAATGCTGAAGCATCTAATATAGTTTCTAGCTTTTCAAATGATGCACCAATGGTTTCATCTCCTTTAACGAAATAATCAATATATTTGAAGCCGGATTTAATAGGTTCTAAACAACAAGTATTACCAATAGAAGCATAAGTATATTTATTTTCACGTGTCTTATCTTCTACATATAGATTTATCATATTCATAACTGACATTCCTAGATAATCAAAATCCTGTGACGCAGTGGACATCATTTTATTATAAGATATAGCCGTAGTAGCTGAAATAGCATCCTTCATCACTAAATATTTCTCAGGTTCCCATCCTAATTTTCCAGTTCCATCTAATATAGGACGAAATGTACGCCATTCATTAGTATAATGATTTTCAAAACCCGTTATATCAATCGCACGTGCTCCCTTATCTGCCACCGCTCGTAATAGTTTATTAACAATATATTCATCGCGAGATACTTGAAGTTTAACCCTTTTCAATAATAAGTTATGAATATCCACATTTAACGCCTTGAATGTCATATCTGTCGCAATTTGTTTAATTAAACAACCCATAAGACGTATGCCTGCAACTTTAGTTTCATCCGGATCTAATGGAAATCCATAGTAATTTTTATTACAAAAACGATTTTCAATGCTATATTCTTTTGAAGACGTCTGTAATGTAATTAAAAACTGAACTGCAATATCACAACACATATGTTTAATATATTCAATATTGGCTGTTTCATATAATAGACGCTTATCAATATTTGGACGATCACGCATAATTATTGTTATAAAACGATTTCGTGTTTCAAATTGAAACGTTTTAATAAAATTCACCATTTCATTATCATCTTCCCGTAATAATTCATTTTCAACTCCAGAAACCTGTTTTAATCCAATATAGAACTTAATTTCTAAAACTCTTTGTTTATCTTCACCTCCATTTTCATCTAATTCTTCTAAATATTTATCTAAATCTGCTGGAAGTTCTTCCACCATATTTTCTAATATTTCACGATCCGCATTCCTCTTTCCTTCAGCTCCTGGTGTATGTAAGAATTCTGCTATATCCTTAACTTCTGTATTAGAAAGCATATAACCACATGCTCGACAATTAAAACTATCCGTATCTTCTACGGCATATATCCGACGGATTTCTTCATCATCTAATTCTCCTTTTTCTTGGATTTGATTAAGACCTAATAAATAATGCTTACATAAGAGATTTTGAGAACAAATATTACATTCTACCCAATTATCACTGTCAACTTCACTTAGTTTAGTATAATCATATTCAACATCATAATTTCGAAATTTACGCATAATAGCATATACAACTTGATATTCTTGAAGAGGTGTAGAATTTCGCAGGTTAAATAAAAACTTCGTCGCAGTAAAATGTGGACATGGAATAATAGGTTTTATAATAGCTTGATTAGTTGTAGATAAAGCCGCAGTTTCCTTAGCTACGAAATCATCTACCTTATGTCGAATAATATTCTTATCAGTAATGAACTGTCGAGTGGTTTTTAATTCTTTATTAAGCCCCTTACTTATCTTAATTGCATTTTGTAAATATCCTATTTCATCTTTATAGTTTTTAATTTCATTTAATGTCTTAAAAATATCCTTATCCATTCCAGCTATAGATGGTGGCACACATTCCGCATTTTCCGGTACATAGCCGCATTTAGATTTTAATTCTAGAGTTTCAATAGTTGGATTACAAATCCGGCGTTTCTCATTATCTAATAATTTTAGTAGAACGGATTTATCTTGTTTTATCCACATATTTACATTTTTATCTTTACCATCATCTCCAATTGTTTTAAGTTCCTTTCTAACATAAACACTCACACCTGCACCAGCTACAATGGATTTAACAATAGCATAATCTCCATCTAAAATAATATTTCCTTCACTATCAGTTATTTCCTTACCATTATCGGCTTTTAATAAATCTTCAGTAGCATAACGAACTACACGTGGTTTATATTCGTTTATACGTGAATTACATTCCATAATATTTTTAGTGTTTTCTTTATCTTTATAATCAGATGCTCTACCTTTAGTTAAAACATCCAACTGTTGTTCCGTTAGTTTTAAGGCTTCAATTTGTTTTCCAAGAAGACCTTCTAAATCCGTCTTTTGATAATAATGGTTTAATAAATAATAATATAGATAAGCACCATTATCACATCTATTCATAACCCAGTCAAGACGCAATCTATCACTATCTTTGAATAAATCACGATTAGGATATTTAATATCATACAATTTCTCTAATTCATCTAAAATATCATCCGTTATAAATGTAATTTCATTTTCATTTCCAGTTCCAGTTCCAGTTCCAGTTCCAGTTCCATTGCCATTACCATTTTTTGTTTCCTTTTGCTTTGTCTTAAAATTTTTAAGATATTCTAAGTATTTACTATTTAATTTATCTATCCGTTTTTTATAATGACTTGTACCTTCATTATAATATTGTAGAAGAATATTTAAATTACTTATATTAAGTGTTTCTAGTGAAAAACCGAAGCGTTGTAATAAGATTTCTAAATCTTCAAAGGAATTCAGTTTTTTTATAATATTTCTGTAATAAGTTATAATTTCAGAAGCAGTTGGAATTATAGTATTTAGCATAATTTCAATATCTTCTGCAGTTTTAGATTTTACATTTTCAGGTAGTAAATACATTATTAATTTAGTAGGATGATGCAATACATTATTAATTTCAGTATCATCTAGTTTTACTGTTTTAATTTCTGCAGTTTTATAAATATCATTCAAATGTATTAATCTATTATTTTTAACATCAATAAGATTTAGAGGTAATCGTACAAATCCTATAATATCTAACATTTCACCTTTCCTATAATTTTTAAAATTACTAATAACATTTAAAAGTGATTTTGATTGTAGTGTATCCATATTATCATCTATATCTTCTAAATTATCATTACTAGAAGATACAAAGCTTTGAAGGGCACCAAGAGAAACAGAATAATCAAATTTATCTTTATTTCCACCAAATGATTGACATGTAATACCTTGATCACAATATCGTATTGTCATAGTATCTAGCATAAAATTATTAAAATCATTAGATTTAATACCTTGCCCTAATCTAATTAGAAAACCAGCATTTTTATCTAAATTTCTAAATGGTGTTATTGTATTAAGAATATTATTAATAAGTGTATCTTGGTCTATATAAGTATTTCTCTTTTTGTTTTCAATAAGATATTGAATGTCTTCTAATTCTTTAAAGAATTTAGATACTAAATGTTGATATGTAATATTATAATTATCTTCACTATTATTTAATTTCTGTTCTAAATATATTTTTTTAGAATTAACAACTAATGGTATTAATAAATGATTTCTGAAATCACCAGTTATATATTGTTTTACTAATGGTGATGTACCTGAATTGGAATTAGAATTGAAATTAGAATTATTATTTTCAATACTAGATGAAATAATATTTTTCAATCTTATAATGATATTAATTTTCTTTTTAATAACATTTTGTAATCTTTCATCTGTTCTTAAGAAATGTGGTATTGTTTCTAAAGTGGCATTGAATAATTCATTTTTTTGCAAATCATCTTTATATGTCTTTTCTTCTTCGGGTTTTATAAGTCGTTCTACTTTTTTAACCACATCTAGTATTTCTATTTCATTATCTGATGATATAGTAGCTTCTCCATCATCATCATCTTCTGTTTCAAAAATATCTGAATCTATTTCACTTTCTAATTCATCTTCAGTATTTGAAGGTGTTGGTGAATCTGATTGTAATGGCGTAGGTGATGGTGGTTGCTTTTGTTTTTTATCATCATATTTTATTTTTAATTGTTTTAAAAATATATCATCATCTTCTTCATCATCTATTATAGGCATTATATCATTTGTAGATTCATCTTTATTTTCATCTTTATTTTCATTTTCATTACCATATAATAAGTCTTCAATTGAACTGTGTTTAGGTTTTTCATTCTTTATCTTACTAGAATTACCACCTCCACTCATTTGAATTTCATTATCTTCTTCGACGCCTTCTTTAGTTGTATTATCATTTCTGTCTTTCTTAATAATAGAAATATCTTCATCATGCATTTCATCATCTAATATATATATTGAAGGATTGGATTTCATCGTTTTAGGTTCATCCTTTGAAATATTATCCATATCCGGATTATACTTATAACCTTGATAATCTAAAGGAAATAATACATCTAATGATTTAGGATCTAACCTAATTTTATAACCATTAAAATTAATATAGGTTGGAATACTAGAATGTTGTGCTGCATAAAGGTCTTGATATGCTTTATATTCTGGATTATTTGAAGCTGTTGTATCATTACTTACTATTTTATATTTAGATACACCTGAAATAGTGTTTCTAGCTTTATCTTTCCAAAATAAAAAATGTAAATTATTTTGATTAATATCATTTGTAGAAGAAGCAACCCACATTCCATTATCTAATTTATCTACTATATAACAAATAGTATCATCTAAATGATTAATACTAGAATTATAAGATGTGTTCAGATATATTTTAGAACCTATATTAGGTATATTAGAAGGTTCTAGGATTGTATCAGTTGTAGTTTGATTATGACTATCATAAAGTGGAACCCCTAATGGAAAAGCAACAATCATTAATTTATCCAAAAGACCCTTTTCTTTAGGTGAAAGATTACGAGTTCTATAATATTTTAAAAGTTCCATTCGTAAGTCATTGTATTGAGGATCATTGATATGACCGGATTTTCTAATTATCGGATTTGACTTTAATTTACTAAAAACTGGATGTAAATTATCTACAATTCTAAATATAATAATATCATCAGTGGTTCCAATATAATTTACTAATGTTCCAATTTTTTCATTAGTACTAGAGTTCTCTAAAATACTACCAATAGTAAAACTCATTATTATTTCTATATTTATTTGATAATATTATTTGATAATAATATTTTATTTAGATTTATTTAGAAACGGATAATAACGAAAAGAAACAAATATTTAAAAAAGAATTATTATTTATTAATACAAAAATTAAAAAATTAAGGAATTACAAAAATTAAGGAATTAAGGAATTAAAGGAAAAGACTATTCAAAGAATAGGTGTAAAAATACGACCATAGAGATTTCCAAAATTCATTTCATAAATAAAATGTGCAACTCTTTCCTTTGTAATAGGCTTCTTATCCGCTAAATATAATCCGTGTAAGGAATAACATAGAGGTTTCATAAACTTAGGAACCATTTCATTACTTAAATTCTTCATTACATGCAACTGTTGATATACTTGAAATAAATGATTAATCATAGTATTAATTCTAAAATGAAAGTAATTGAAAATGAAATTATAACGATAATCCGGAGTTTCATAATACTTCAGAAATTCAGGAATTTTATTTACCTTATTTAATTCCCAATACATTTTAAATAAATTCTTTTGATTTATCGGTGATGGATTAATAGAACAATTCATACATAAACTTTTAACATACGAGAATTTTAAATTACGAATCTTAGTTCTTCTTCCATCTGGAAGCCAAAGAATAATACCTTGTTCTGTAATAGGCATTTCATTAACATAGCTTAAGGCATCCTCTAGTGATTTAAACTCTAATTTAGTAGGAATAGGAATATATCCTACTCCGGCCTTTACTAGATCATCTTGAACTACTTTCAAATCAAGTGCAACTAACATTTCAGATGAAATTGTTTTTAGATATGATGCAATTAAATCCTCATTTTTTAAATGTTCTTCTTTTGACATATCATCTGCCTTAGATTCTAAAATAATTTTAACAATAGGTTCCCAATAATCTAAAGATAAATTAAACTTATAACACGCTACTAATGTATTCATAGATACATTACATAGATGTTCTCGTTTATGTGTCATATTAAACACAAAAGAACAATTCTTATATTCATCTGGAATTTCATTCAAATCAATGACATTTTTAGGATTGGATAGATTGTTTTGTTCAAAATAGAAACGATGGCTAAAATCAGTATTGAAATTACTTGTACCGATTTTAGTTCTCGTGGAAATTGAAGCATCTATTTCTCTTACTTCTTTTTCAACATTTTCAACATTATCTTCCTTTTCCTCGGAATCTTCAGTTGTAAAAGTAAATGTCTTATCCTTATTATAAATAATCATAGTTCCATAATTGAAATTTTCACATTGAATTGTAGAGAAATCTAATGTATTATCAATAACGATGCTAGAACTGGATTTAGGAAGACCAAGAGACACTATTTCCATCGTTTTAGGATTAATAATAACACTGCGAAATAAATTTAGAATTTCAATATCCTTAGAATATTTAGGATGATTTTTACTATAATTTAACATAACCGCATTGTCAGCAATGATTTTACGTTTAATACCATACTTACTATACAAATCATAATAAATAAAATCCATTAACATTTCTAAAGATTTTTCAGTTGTTGAATTATAAAATGAAAGTATAGACTCTTTAAGAACATTATTATAAAAATCATTAATTAATTCATTAATATACTGATTAGAAATATGAGTAGGGGTAGGAGTATCCATTTGAAAACTTAATATTTGAAATTAAATGAAAAGATATTGAATTATCTAGTATAAAAGAAAGGATACTTATATATTATAATTTTCAATTTTCTTAAGTTGTGTAATAGTGTAATACTAGAAAATTATAGTAATGTAATGGTTAATCCAATAATTATAATTGCTATAGCATAAACGGTAATTGAAAATCCATTTAACATATTCAGATATGACTTGTTGATATATGAAATAGAACATGTATCACATCCTTTAATGTCAGAAGTAATAGAATTTATTAAATATATCTGCATTCCTAACATAGCAATAATTATAGCTATAATAAGACTTCCAATCAATGGTAGTTTTATTAGAATATTAATGATTGAAGGAATTATTAAATTTATAATTGAAAATACTAAGATTCCTAATACTAGAATACCTAATAATTTAGACTTCCAAGATGATACACACTCACACTCACTTTTAGTTTCTATATTATAAATAATATAGCCTACTATAAAATTAAATGCAATAAGTAATACTAACACGCATTTCTTAATGATTTCAAAAATTGTCATAGACATTTTAATTTTAGTTTTATTATTTTACAATACTTAAAAGAAAAAATAATTAAAATGAATTAAAATAAATTGAATTAAAATAAATTGAATTAAA
>Ga0007787_10000483_pt1 | contig 12381 bp, 9 predicted proteins | sample LauGreFa1BDMLBSN_2_FD_59500 | JGI IMG/M metagenome (GOLD analysis project Ga0007787, IMG submission 59500) | Freshwater lake microbial communities from Lake Michigan, USA - Fa13.BD.MLB.SN | ecosystem: Environmental > Aquatic > Freshwater > Lake | place: Lake Michigan, USA | collected 2013-09-23 | reverse complement strand
TAGTAATCGGAGAATATTTTACTACTAATTCGGTTCCATACCAGAGGGCTACCGACCCCGTAAAATGAGAATAATAAACTTGCTCCGCATTAACTCCCTGAGGGGTTTGAAAAAACACTTGTTCATTACCTATATATCCATTCAAATTGTATTGCTGGCTATTACCTAAGGTGGAAGGAACCGATGCAGCGTCTACAGGCGCCCAATTGGCATCATATATACTAAAAAAAGTGAAATCAGAATTTTTAATTTCAAACTCCCTATCTGCTTTTGGTACAAAAAATACGTTGTTATTAAATCCTAAAGTTACCTCCCACAACTTCCGTTTTTTTGGAGAGCTTAACCAACCTGAAGAGGCTTGATAAATTGAAGCATCCGAAGCAGGGGTAATGTACCTATCACAATAGAAAATAGCATCATTTAGTAAACGACCAAATGCTTCTAACTCTTGAGCAGTTTGTGAAAACGAAATAGTAGTAAAGAATAAAAATAGGATAAATAACTTTTTCATTAACTAAGCGTCAATATTGGCATAAACAGCATTTTTCTCAATAAACTCTCGTCTTGGCGGAACTTCATCCCCCATTAACATTGAGAAAACTCTATCTGCTTCAACCATACTTTCTATAGTAATTTGACGTAAAGTTCTGAAATTAGGGTCCATGGTTGTTTCCCATAACTGTTCTGCATTCATTTCTCCAAGACCTTTATAACGCTGAATAGCAGCGCTACCTCCCATTCTATCATTCGCTTGATCACGCTGAACGTCATTCCATGCATATTCCTTTTTATTCCCTTTTTTAACTAAATATAAGGGAGGTGCTGCAATATATACGTGTCCGCCTTCAATTAATTCCTTCATAAAACGGAAGAAGAAAGTTAAAATTAAAGTGGAAATGTGGCTACCATCTACATCGGCATCACACATAATAATTACTTTATGATAACGTAATTTTTCTAAATTAAGTGCTTTGCTATCTTCAGCAGTACCAACGGTAACACCTAATGCGGTAAAAATATTTCGAATTTCTTCATTTTCAAAAACCTTGTGATGCATTGCTTTTTCAACATTCAAAATCTTACCTCTTAAAGGCAAAATTGCTTGAAAAGCTCTGTCCCGACCTTGTTTTGCAGTTCCACCTGCAGAATCTCCCTCGACAAGATAAACTTCACAACGAGCCGGGTCTTGTTCAGAACAATCTGATAATTTTCCTGGCAATCCACCACCTCCTAAAACGGTTTTACGCTGCACCATTTCACGTGCTTTTTTAGCAGCGTGACGAGCTTGAGCAGCAAGGATAACTTTTTGAACTATAATACGAGCATCATTTGGGTTTTCTTCCAAATAATTCTCCACCATTTCACTTACCGCTTGACTTACAGGAGCGACAACCTCTCTATTACCTAACTTCGTTTTTGTTTGACCTTCAAATTGTGGCTCAGCTACTTTAACAGAAATAATTGCAGTTAATCCCTCACGGAAATCATCACCCGCAATTTCAAATTTTAATTTGTCTAACATTCCTGAAGCATCAGCATATTTTTTCAAGGCTCTGGTTAAACCTGTTCTAAAACCTTGCAAATGTGTTCCCCCTTCGTGGGTATTGATGTTATTTACATATGAAAAAATATTCTCAGAATAGCTTGTATTATAAATCAATGCTACCTCCACTGGAATTTCTCCTTTATCAGAATCCATAGAAATTACATGAGCAATAATAGGCTCACGATTTCCATCTAAATAACGGATATATTCTTTTAAACCTTCATTAGAATGAAAAGTTTCAGAAAGGAAATTGCCCTTTTCATCTTTTTCTCTTTTGTCAGTAAAAATAATGGTAATCCCTTTATTTAAGAATGACAATTCGCGCATTCTAGCCGACAAAGTGTCGTAAGAATATTCTATAGTCTGAGTAAAAATAGATGGATCGGGATAAAAAGTTACAATTGTTCCTCTTTTGGTAGTATCTCCAATTTGTTTAACTGGATAAAGTGCTTTTCCTTTTTCATATTCTTGCTCGTAAATCTTTCCGTCGCTACTGTGAACCGTTGCTCTTAAGTGATTTGACAAAGCGTTTACTACTGAAACCCCAACACCGTGAAGTCCTCCAGAAACTTTATATGAATCTTTATCGAATTTACCACCGGCACCAATTTTAGTCATTACAACTTCAAGTGCAGAAACCCCTTCTTTTTTGTGAATTCCAACAGGAATACCACGTCCATTATCTTCAACAGAAATAGATCCGTCTTCGTTAATATCAACTATAATTTTATCGCAATGACCACCCATTGCTTCATCAATAGAGTTATCAACCACCTCATAAACCAAGTGGTGCAAACCTCTAACTCCTACATCTCCAATATACATTGATGGACGCATTCTAACGTGCTCCATTCCTTCTAATGCCTGAATACTATCTGCTGAATAATTATTTTTATTTATTTCTTCGCTCATATTAATGTAATTCTGAATATTTTTTTGTTTAACGCACAAATATAATCAAACAAGAATTAATATTCCCTTAAATCGCTTGTTTTGTGGCTTAAGTTATTAACATAAATCGGTTAATTACTAAGCCAATTTATACTTCTAAAAATGCTTACTATTAATCTAGCATTTAGAAAAAAATACAAAAAATTTGAATTAAGAAATGCTATCAATATGGTATTTAGTGCCATTAATTTCAAATTCAAACCCTACTTTATTGCTCATTAATTTTTCCCCAAGTGGAGATTGTGGTGAAAGTGCAATAATACTAACTTGGTCAATGGTGATTTTAGGTAATGCCAAACTTAAATACAAATAAATTCCATTGGCTTTAACTAGGCTTCCTAATGCAATTGTAGAATGTGATGAATTGGAGTCTATTTTGTCTAAAATGGCTTTTTGTTCAATAACTTCTTTAAGCTTATAATTGAGTTTTTCCTGTTCCAAATGCATCATTGACAAAGTAGTTTCGTGTTTGTCGCCAGCCGATCCTTTCGCATCGTTCTTTGAATCTTCTGTCAATGCCGATATCATATCCCGAAAAACATCTATTTTATCTTGAACCTGACGGGTATAGTGCTGGTGTATTTTTTGTTTGAATGTCATCATGAAAAATTAACCACAAAAGGCACATCTGAATAATGTGTCAATGTGGTAAAAAAATTAAAAATCAAATTTATAACTTGCACCTAACAACACTTGAAGTCCTTGAACTGGGTAATTCATCCATTTTTGATAGGATTGATTTGCAATATTATTGAATTTTAAAAATCCTGTTAATCGATCGCTGTGTTGGTATCCAACATTAAAATTAGCATCGAAATAACTCTTTAAATTCGTTGTTTCAGGATAATAGGCGGGTGGAAAAATAGTTATCATACTTTGAATGTAAACCAAGTCTTTTCTTTCACCAACATAGAAGACATTTGCAGCAGCAAACCATTTTTTTGTAATATTCACATTTACAAAGGTTCCTAATTTTATAGTTGGTAAATTCCAGGCTTCTTCTTGGTTAGTGGTAAAAAAACGACTGTAAGAAGCATTTATACCTAAGGAAACATATTTTGTGTAATCAGCTTTTAATTCTCCAAATAAATTCATGGTTTTGACATCGTCATAAACTAAACCAAAAGAGTTACCAAATTGGTAACTTTCAGTATTGGTTGCGAACATATTAAATTCATTACTTACGAAAAGTGGTTTATTTTTTTCATTTTGAAGTGAACCTCGAAGAGTATAACTTACGTTATTTGATAATTTTCCTTTTAATCCAGCAAATAAATCAAACTGTCTATCAGTTGGAGCAATTGCGAGTGTTGGCGACACAAAAGGATTTTCATTAGTAAAATCACGATATGAATTTTGATCTAAACTTCCTTCCAATCCGGTATAAAAAATCATAAAATCACCAACTAAATTTAACGAAGCATTTATTTGCGGATATACAAATATTTTATTGCTGCTATTTTCAATGTCAGCACTATAAAATACTGATGCTCCAATATTTAGCGCCCAGTCGTTTTTATTTACAACGATACTTGGATGAATTCCAAAATTGGTAAAACCATATTTTATGGAATTGGATGCGAAGAAGTTATTCTTAAAATTTCCACCCAAATAATCCACAATAAAATTCGTTTTTATCTTTTCATTAAAAAGCCCAAATTCGAATGATGGTTTTACAAAAAATCTATTTTCAACCGATTCATTTGCATCCCAAAAACGATTGTATTTTATACTAGCTTCTTTAAAAAAGCTGTCACTCAAACTTAAATTTGTTCCTAAATAAAAGTTATTAAAAGTGTGTTTAGGGTTAATTCTATCAATTATGGTTTGAGTAAAATTTTCTGGAATACCATACCAATTATAGATTTGATTTTGATAACCTAAATCCGAAATCCATGTCAAATTTTGAAGTTGGTTTCCATAAGTTAAATCCAAAGAGGTAGTGTAAAAATCATTTTTTAAAGCTACGTCTTTTATACCTCCCTGAGACGAAAGATGCCTAAACATTCCTCCTATGTATTCATTTTCGCTTATATTCTCAGTTATAAATAGTTCGGCGTTTAAAGTCGTATAATTGCCAAAGCCTAGATTAGCAAAGTTCTTATATAATTTCTCAGCTTGCGATTTATCAACATTTGCAGCACGACCCTTGGAAGGAACAAAAGTAGACGCTACTGGAAATGAAAAATAATTATATTTAATATCTTCTTTTTTAGAGTTATCCGCATCGTCAAGTGAAGGAATTTCCTTTACTTTAAAAGCATCTGAAATTGTTGGAGTGTATGGTTTTACTACGTTTACAACCTCTGTGCCTATATCCTCCTCTTTCTTTTGAGCAAAAGAAAAGTGGCAAGCAAGTAGTATTATAACTAATCCAATATTATTTTTAAATGTCTTTGTCATTTGATTTTTTATTTAATTTGTAACCGACGAATTCGTCTTAGCTTCTTCAGTTTTAATACTATCCAATTCTTTTTGAGCTTCTTCGATAACATCAGGAAATGATATAAAATTCTTGATCACACTATCCAATATATAGGTAGCTTGAAAACTGTCTTTCAAACCGTAGAAATTTTTAGCCATTACCACCAAGCCTTTTGCTCCAAAATATTTATATCCAGAATAATCTTTAGTTAATTTTTGAACAACCGCATTTGATTCCGCTAATTTTCCATCAGAATTCTTAAAATAAGCATCATAATACAGTGCTTCAGCCGCCAACTCCCCTTTGGCAATAACCAATAATTTTGAATAGGCTTGACGAGCTTTTTGCAAATCACCAGAGTTAAAAGCAGCTCTAGCAATAATTATTTGAGCATCACTTTTCACTTTGTCATCCGTTTTTGGATTACTTAATACTTTATCAGCATATAAAACAGCGTTACCATACTCCTTTTGTTCGTAGTATGTTTTCATCAAATTCGCTTGCGCAAATGTTATATTTTGGGGAAAATCAGCTTCAGTTTCCAAACGTAATAATATTGGAATTAACTTATCAACTTCATTGGATTTTATATGGATTTGAGCTAATCTTGCCAACGCTTGTTCAGTGAACTCATTTCTAGATTTTGAAATCACATACTCATAATTCGCAACTGCATTGGCTTCTAATCCATCAGCATAATACGATTGAGCTAAATAAAAATTAGCATTCAAAGCATGATTGCCATTTGGGAATTTAGAAATATAACTACTAAAACCTGAAATAGCTTGCTTGGTGTTATTTTGCAAAAATTGTTTTTCTGCAGCTTCAAATGTGTCGTTATCCAATTCAGCATCGGTAACAGAGACAAAATCTAAAGTTCTTACCCAAGTTGCATATTCATCCACTTTTCCATTATCTACATAAATAATTCTAGCGGTAGAAACGGCTTCTAAGGCTTCTGGAGATTTTGGGAATTCTGCCGCAACTTTCTTAAATTTTGCAATTGCCAGATCGTCTTTTTCGGTATTGTAATAAACCAATCCTTGACGTAAAATTGATTTTGAAGCGTAGGAACCTTTTTTAAATTCGCTCAACAATTGATCGTAGGTTTTAATTGCTGAATCATAATTTTTCTCTGCCACATAAGTATTTCCTAATTCAAATAAAGCATCGTCACGGTATTGTGATTTTGAATAGGTTGCAATTAACTTATTCAAATCTTCGATTTTCTTTTCATTTTTTGATACAAAACCGTAACTAATTGCCTTTTGAAATGCTGCATAATCGGCATCGATACTTTTCAAATCGATTGCTTTATTATAGGCATCCATTGCTGGCCAGTATTTTGCAGAAACAAATCGGCTATCACCCAAACGCAAATACGCATCATTTAAACGGATTTTATCGTCTTTTACTGTCTCCACGTGGGCTTGAAAAAAATCACCAGCTTGATCGTACTCTTTTATTTTAAAATAAGAATAAGCAATATTATAATTAATGTTCTTAAATTCTGAGGTGTTTTTCGATTCCGGAAAAGCCATAAATTGTTTGAAACTTATCAATGATTCATTGAAATTATCTAAAACAAATTCTGTCTCACCCTTCCAAAAGGTAGCGCGACAAGTGAACTTAGCCTCTTGCTGTTCGCCAATCGATTTTTTAAACATTGACAATGCTTCCTGATAATTACCATCTGTAAACAATTCTAAACCTCTATAAAATGTAACTTTTTGATAGGCTTGCTTATTAGCAAAACTTCTATTTTTTTCTAATAACTCTAAAGCACCTTTATAATTTTTAGAAGTAATAAAGGAATTAATCAATAAGGTTTCTACGTCTGTTTTACTTGGTGAATTTGGATATTTATCTAAAAAAGAAGTCAAAACATCAGGGACACTTTGATAGGAATTTCCAATATCATAGCTCAATTTCGCATAATTAAGAAACGCATCTTCTTGAATTTTTAAATCAAAAACCATTTCAGATGAATTTTTAAATGCATTCAACGCTTGTTGCTTTCTATTGGTTTTCAAATAACTTTGGCCCAAATGATAGTAAGCATTTTGAGCAACAACATCTTTCCCATCTATGATTTTATTAAACTGAGTTATCGCATTTTCAAAATCATTTTGCTGATAATATGCAAATCCTAATTGGTAATAATCGGTATTGTTCCACTTCCCTTTCTTACCTTTATACTGATTCAAAAAAGGAATCGCATTATCATATTGATTCAAATTAAAATAACTTTCCCCTATAATTTTATTCAATTCTGATTTTTCAAGGGCGTTTGATTTATTCAAAGCAATTGAACCAAGATTAATTGCTTTTTGAAAATCCCCAGATTTAAAGCTCATATCTGCTTGAAAATAAGATAACTTTTCTTTGTATTTTTCTTCCCCTGCTACTTGGTCAAAATACTTATTAGCATTTTTATAATCATCTCCTTCATAGGCCATAAAGCCAAGGTAATACTTTGCTTGCGAGGCGTATATTTTTGAATTTATGACTTTATTGAAATACGAAGTAGCTTGTAATTTATTTTTTGCAGCAAAAAAAACGTATCCTTTTTGAAAATTGAATTTGTCAATCTCTTCATTACTCAAACTGTTTTCATCAACTTTATCGAACCATTTTAAAGACTGCGTAAAACTTCCTTGCTCAAAATAATGTTGGGCAATTTCTAAGTAAGCAATATTTAATTTTGCACTTGTAGGATTTTCGGAGATGAAATTCTCCATTAGTAAATCGGCGTTGGATTGATTGAGTTTTATAGCACAAACTGAACTGTAGAAGGCACAATCGGATTGGACTTCTTTACTATGCTTCTCTAATTTTACTTTTTCAAAAATTATTTTTGCTGATAAATACTGCTTATTGTTATAAAGTAAAATCGCCTTATTAAAGGCTTCCAAATCGTTAGCATAAATCTCTGATTTTTGTGCGGAAACAGTTGTTATTAGCATTAGAAATAACAATAAAAGGAGCCTAGATGGATTTTTCATAACAGAATAAATTATTACAATCAAATATATCGAAATATACAACCTATAACGAACTTAATCTCTTTATTATTATGAACATATTTTTAAACAATAAATAAGAAATTTGAAATTGGAATTTCATTAAAACTTATTACTTTTACAAAATAAACAACAAATCTTATGTCACAACCTATTTTATTTTTAAGAAACGTATCTATTTACCAAGAAGGAAAAGTCATTTTAACTAATGTTAATTTAGAAGTAAACCAAGGTGAATTTATTTATTTAATTGGAAAAACGGGTTCTGGTAAAAGTAGTTTTATGAAAACTTTATACGCTGATTTACCATTAACAGAAGGCCAATCGAATATTGTGAATTTTGATTTAGCAACTTTGAAAGAAGATGACATTCCATTTTTAAGAAGAAAATTAGGTATCGTATTTCAAGATTTCAAATTATTACCAGACCGAACTGTTAACGACAATATGATTTTTGTTTTAAAAGCTACTGGCTGGATTGATCTTACTGAAATGCAAAATAAGATTGATGAAGTGTTAGATAAAGTTGACATGAAATCATTTGCCTCAAAAATGCCACACCAATTATCTGGAGGAGAACAACAACGAGTAGCTATTGCTAGAGCTTTACTAAATGACCCAGAATTAATCCTGGCAGATGAACCTACCGGAAATCTTGACCCTCAAACAAGTATTGAAGTAATGGAAGTGTTAAGAAAAATTAATGCTTCAGGAAAAACAGTTATAATGGCTACCCACGATTACGCACTATTGATGAAATATCCATCAAAAACTTTAAAATGTGAAGACAGTGCTATTTTTGAAGTGGTCCAAAAAATAGCTTAATGCTCTCTGTTCTCATTCCAATATACAATTACAATGCTTATCCATTAGTCTTGGAACTCCACAAGCAATGTTTGGAGTGTGCTATTGATTTTGAAATTCTATGTCAAGACGATGCTTCAAATTCTGAATTGAATGTAGAAAATGAGAAAATAAATTCATTAACCAATTGCAATTTTACTGAACTTAAAGTTAATATTGCCCATCGGCAAAATAGAAATTTTCTTGCAAATAAAGCCCAATATGAGAATTTACTTTTTATTGATGGCGATTCTATTGTAATTAGAAGTAATTATATATCAAGTTATATTTTTTGGTTGACTAATTTTGATATTGTTTATGGCGGCCGGTTACATCCGGAAAAATGTCCATCAAACAATCAAAAACTTAGATGGAAATATGGAAGATACATTGAAGATAAAAAGGTGAATTTAAGAAATTCTGCCCCTTTTCAATCTTTATTATTTAACAATACGGTAATTAAAAAAGCTTGGTTTGATAAAGTAAAATTTGACTCACATATAACAAAATACGGCCATGACGACACCCAACTTTCTTGTCAACTAAGCACGTTAAATTTAAAATTAAAACACATTGACAACCCAGTTGAACATGGTGATATCGATTCAAATGAAGCCTATTTAAAAAAATCAAAAAGTTCTTTAGAAAATTTAGTTATTTTGTTTGAAGAAGGAAAAATAAATTCCCGCTTTTCAAGGTTAATCTCTTTATTATTGATGTTAAATAAATTACACTTAACCTATTTAATATCGTTGATTTATAACAGTATTGAAGGCTTCCTAATTGGAAATTTGAAAGGTAAAAATCCAAATTTATTACTCTATAATATTTTTAGAATCGGCTATTTATGTAAAATTAGCGCTGAGAAACCTAAAAACTAGATTTCGATTTTATGTCTTTAAAAAGAGAATCCCAAAGAGGCATTATCGTATCAATATGGTAATTCAAACTCTTCTGTTTGGCATTTTTACCCATTTCAATTCTTTTCGACTCATTATTTATTAAATTCAAAACGGCTTCGACATAATCCGTTTCATTGCCGTTATTAATTAAAAACCCATCTAACTTATTTTCAATAATCGCTCTTGGTCCACAAGGACAATCGTAGGCAACACATGGTAATCCCATTGCCATTGCTTCAATTAAAACCATTCCAAAGCCTTCAAATCTTGATGTCATTAGATAAATTGAGTTCTCTTGGTATTTTGAAACAATATCACTGGTAGGATTAAAGAAACTAACACTATTGGTTAGATTTAATTCCGATGTAAGTTTTTGTAACGATAAATCGTCATTAAATTTTCCATAAATATCAAGATGCCAATCGGGGTGTTTTTTTACAATTCTTTTCCAGATATAAAGCAATCGATCAAAGCCTTTTTCATAAACATGGCGTCCAACAGCAATCACCTTTTTCGAATTTAGTTTCGCTAATTTATCGGAATAAAACCAAAGTGGATTTGGAATAACAATTCCGTTTGGCACGTTCCATTCTTTAATACTCTCAGGTGTTTCCACAACAAAATTATCGAAATTTCTAGCCGCTAATCTCTTGAATAAAATTGAAATTTGGTTTCCAATAATAGTAAATATTGAATCATTCTCCTTTTCAATAACATGCAACGAACTATGTATTTCTAAAACCACTGGAATTTTTGTTTTTAACAGAAAGGGAAGTAAAAAAGCTTTGAATCCATTGTCACAAACAATAATTATATCTGGATTTAGCAATTCTATTTGCTCATTCAATTTTCTTTTATAATCTAATAAAAACTGAATAGGATTCCCTTTTAATAGCATATCATGAAATCCTATCTTCTTATTGAAATTATAAAAATGGGGAAAACTACCCTTATTTTGAGTTAGAAAATCAATCTGATAATTCCATTTTTCAATAAGATAAAACGTTTTAATTGCTAAAACTCTCGCAACGCCCCCTTCATTATTTACATTTGGAACTAGGTATAGTAATTTCATTATTTAGAATTCAAAAATTCATTATAATCGCGAATATAGTCCGATTCTTCAAATACATCAGACGCTAAAACTAAACAAACCGCACCCGAAGAAAAGTTCTCTAATTCCCGCCAAATGCCAGTAGGAATATGCAATCCTATATTTGGTTTATTTAACAAATAGCTTTTCTTTTCCTTGCCATCATTTAAGGTAACTTCAAAACTTCCGCTCAAGGAAATTAATATCTCCTGCTGATTAATATGGGAATGCCCGCCACGAAAAGCAGTACTTGGAACGTCAAATAAATAATATATTCTTTTTAATTCAAAGGGTAAAACATCGTTTTGAACAAAGGCTAAATTTCCCCGTAAATCTTCAATTGTGGGAATTTGAAGTAGTTTTATATCACTAATTTTTGTCATAATTTAGTTATTAAATTTCATTAAATCCAGCCATTGTTGCCCAATTGAATCAATAGAAAAATGTTGGCAACTTGGTAACGTGTTTTCTCTACAAATAGTATACAAATCGGTATTTTCAACAAATATATTCATTGCTTCTGTTAATTGTTCGACATTCTGATTTTCAACTAACAAACCATTAAATTTATTAATAATCATTTCACTTGGTCCTGATAAACAATCAAAAGAAATAACTGGGATACCACAAGCCAAAGCCTCTAAAATTACATTGGGCATTCCCTCATTCATACTACTTAAAACAAAAAATTTAGCCCTTTTTAGATAAGGATACGGATTCTTTTGAAAACCTAAAAAATGTACTTTATCTGAAATATTATATTGCTTAGCCAATTGGACATATTCTTTCATTTTAATTCCTTCACCAAGTAAAACCAAATGGATATTAAAATGGGGTAATTGTGAATTTGAATAAGCTGTAATCAATTTATCAAATTGCTTAACTTCGGTTTCCATTTGACCTACGCCAATAATATATTCGAAATTAAGATCTATAGTTTCATCGAACTTGGAATGAATTTCATCAATATTTATTGGATTATGAATAGTTTGAACATTGGTTAAATGGTGTTTATTCTCAATTAATTCTTTAGTTTTATTAGAAATAGTTATAATTTTAAAAGAATCATTATAAGTCAATCGAGTTAAAAAGGACCAATTTGACATGTAATGCTCTATTAAATAGCTATGAACAGTGAAAATAGTTTTCGAGTTATATAAAAAATTGGCAATTATTAATTCCTGCAATGGCTTATTTCGAAATCGAAAGTCAATGATGAAATCGAAATTGTTTTCCTTCAAATAATTCTTTAAAAACAAGTAACGATTGAGCTTATTAATGACCCCGTTTGATTTATTTTTTAACTTGCCTAAGTTGATTAGTTTACCTGAAAAATGGTAGGAAACTTCATCAATAACAATAATATTATGGACTTCAATTCCTTGTTTTTCAAAAAAAACTGACAAATTTGCCATCACTCTTTCAGCACCACCAATTCCTAATCGGTAACCAATTAAAGCGATTTTAGTTTTTTTGTTAGGTATTATCATTAACGTTTTCTTATTTTCGTATCAAATATAACTCTTTTAGAAAAATATGCAAGAAAATCCACTTGTATCAATAATTTGCTTGGCTTACAATCACGAGAATTTTGTGGT
>Ga0007787_10000478_pt1 | contig 12417 bp, 7 predicted proteins | sample LauGreFa1BDMLBSN_2_FD_59500 | JGI IMG/M metagenome (GOLD analysis project Ga0007787, IMG submission 59500) | Freshwater lake microbial communities from Lake Michigan, USA - Fa13.BD.MLB.SN | ecosystem: Environmental > Aquatic > Freshwater > Lake | place: Lake Michigan, USA | collected 2013-09-23 | reverse complement strand
CTGTTGGGGATGGGGACGGAGTCTTGTACAAGACTATCGGCTCAATTGCTGATGTAGATGACAGGTTCCAAGATGCAGCCGGATGGTTCACGCTAGCGGGAGAAAAGATAGATGGTAAAGAAAGCTGCGTAGCTTTATCCTTAAAAAAGAGCAATACCCAGCTAATCGCGTTGCAAATCATCGATAATAAACTATCGGTGAGTTTAGTTCTTCCAAAACAAATATATCCACTTGAATCTATAGTTGATTTTATTGATTTACCAAGTATGCTGATTGAACAGATGGATGGAGGTCATCATGAAGCATCGAAATTTCTAAAAGAGCTGATAATTTCTGTTATGCCAGAGAGGGCTCGAGATTACTTATCGCCCGTAATTGCAGACACTTGGGGTTTTGGTACCAATATAAATCAAGACTTAATAAATTCGGTTTCAATTAGCGCAGGGAAACTTGGTGCTGAAATTATCACCGTTGATAAAGGTTGGGAAAAAAGTGTTGGAGATTGGGTTGCCAATGATCGATTTCCTGGAGGATTGGAGGATTTATCGCGATTGGTAAAACGTCGCGGTGTCTCTTTTGGGTTATGGGCAGCTATTGGAAACGTTAACTCAGATTCTGACTTAATCAAGATAAGGCCTGATTGGATTGCTAAATGGCGCGGAAAGGCTCAGGTAGTCTCACACAGGAACTTTTCACTATGTATGGGCCATGGTCCTGTGATTGAGTACTTGAAAAGTCAATTAGACCATCTGATTTCCAATGGGATGAATTGGTTTTTGCACGACTTTGAAACTATAAGTAGATGTGATCGCGATGATCATGATCACCCATTAGGACTAGGTGAGGATTGGGCTGTAAGGGGTTGGTATGAGGTTCTACGTGATTTACGCCAAAAGCATCCTAATGTCTGGGTGGAGAATTGCTGGAATGGTGGCCGAGTCTTGGATTTACAGATGGTTTCGCACCATGATTCAACCATCGGGGATGATTGGTGCAAAGTTCGTCACAATGCGGTTGCAAAAGTAGGTTTAGGTAACTTTTTGCCAGCACATTGGTGCTCAAGCTACATGTCAGATGAAGAAGATTTGCCTCTTACCTCGCAGTTTGCCATTTATGCAGTTGGTGGGCCTTGGGTATTGATGGGGGATATCCCAAACTGGACCGATGAAAAAATGAATCTTGCTAAAAGAGTCCTATCTGTTTATCGAGAGTGGAGACCTAGATTTCCCCAAGGATCTGTGGTTTGGGCAGATTTAGTCGGTTTGCCACCAAGCGCTGGTTGGAAATCTGATCAAGACGTGATTGGTATTTCCCTGTTATGCCCAGACGGTGCAGAGTTGATGGCCTGCGTAATCGTAAATCCTTCACAAAAAGAAATTATTTGGCATCCAAGGTTTAGTGGATCAGTGAGAATAAAGGATGAATTCAACGATAAGCAATGGTTGATTCAAAACAATAGTGCTCATGATGGCGTTGCCCTGGATTCAACATCATCACAAGGATACCTTTTTAGTGCAATGCCGATTATTTAGTAGGTGGCCCTACCGCCACTGATATCATAAACAGCGCCAGTAGAGAAGCTAACTTTTTCCGAGCACAGCCAGGCAATTAACTCTGCAACTTCTTCTGGTTTTCCTATACGTTTCATTGGAATTAATGATCGAAGATTTTCTAGAACCTCAGGGGCCGTATCTCGATTCATCGGAGTTTCAATAACTGCTGGAGCGATCGCATTCACAAGAACCCCTGTTGTGGCTAGTTCCTTGCCCACAGACTTGGTTAAGGCAATCACCGCTGCTTTAGAAGCAGAATACACTGAAAGATTTTGATTCCCATCCTTGCCAGCCATGGACGCTATATTCACAATCCTTCCCCAACCAGAGCCCACCATTTTTGGGGCAAAGGCTCGGATAAAAGCAGCCATCCCAAAGACGTTTACATTAAAGACTTCAAGCCAGTCGTTTTGTGTGGTCGAAAGTAGAGGAGTATTTGGCCCTACTATCCCTGCTGAATTTATTAAAATATCGATGGGGGGGAGTTCTAGACTTAATTTGTTGATAGCCGAAAAATCTGTAACATCAATTGTGATACTTGCGCCATGAGCTACGTCAGCAGTAAAAACCTCTATTCCATCTAGCCTTAGCCGCTCCGCTGCTGCTGCCCCAAGGCCACTCATCCCACCTGTAATCAGCGCAGAGTGCTTAACTTCTTTATTCAAGACGATTTCTTTCTAATGAACTCAACTAAGTACTCACTCAGATAAAGATGCTCGTCTTTATGCATGTCTTTATACCAAAGGTACGATAGGCGTCCAGGGTTTAGACAGGTTCTTCTTTTCGTCAAAGACTCTATGGAATCATCTGGTTGTAGCGACGGGTACCACAAGGTGTGTTTGGGTTGGCGCACAATCTCAATCGGCTTGCTCCACTGCTGAGAATTATCACCTTCTCCGAGGTTCTTATTTGGGTTCAAAGACATAAATAAACTATCTCCAACCCAGAATGGAGCATCAACACGACCAAGGAGCATTACCCAGCAATCAATCTCATCATTCCAGCTCACAGAGGGACCCCAATAATATTTTTCGCTTCCTTGCGAAACCGCTCCTCCTCCTTCGGATCTAGGGATTTGCAAAGGTTTTATCGGCTCTCCTATGCCATCCCAGTCAGCAGAAAAACTCTTGCCATCCCATCGTTTTGCCTTTTGCGTTGGATTATCCAATTCACTAATTAAAATTCTGGCAACGCTAACGCATTGACCAGAGGCTTCCATTTCGGCAGTCCAAGATTCTGTTGACCATTTACCTGGATATGCATATTCTCCAAAGAAAATATATAGGTACTCACCTGATGCTATTGCACTTGGGTCACCAACCCCTCCAGGAAAACAGTAGTTCTTATTGATTGGCAGCCTTATCATTCTTTCATTTCGATCTTGCAATAAAATTCCACGATCTTCCCAACTATCTCCGCCATTAACGGACTTCATAATTCCTATTCTAGGCACAGCTTGGATTGAGGCATCGCCTAATAGTCCTGGAGGCCAATTGTCATTAGTTAATCCTTCCCCAGTTTTTGCATCGTATAAAAGAGTGGAGGGATAATTTTCGTTATGGTACAGGGCATAAAGCGTGTTCCCAGATAAGTCGTTAGAATCTTGGTACATGGATTCAAACCAGACACTTCCATGAAGTCCAGTTTCTGTGTTCTTGGCAACGCTTGGAAGGATGGGAGAAAGAAACTTTTCTTTCGGTAGGGCGAATGCTTCCTTCACTGACCCAGCTTCACCTATTTTTAGTTCTCTGGCGTCTCCCCATACAGGATCTTCGCCATATTTCCCTGGGAAAACACGAAATCGGTCGCCTACCCAAGCTGTCGACATATTGCAATCTACCCAAGATTGAAAAACTTGCCTTGTGACCCTATGTAGCCTAACTACAACTGAATCTATTCCCGTTTCTAATTCAATTGAATCTGTCATTGTTTAAGTCCTGAGAAACGTAAAGTTATTAGTTGGAACGGCCGGAAATCTATCGAGATGCTTGAATTATTTTTTTCCACTTCAAAATCTAGAGGCTCTTCTAACAGGGAACATCTCCTGACTGTTCTATAGGAAATATCAAGTTTTATATTACACTGAGCCCGACTACCTATAGATTCGTATAGTCGTACAATTAGGTCGCCACTTCCATCTTCGGCTAATTTAACAGTCTCTATGATTACTTGATCTGTATCGCAAGAAATCAAAGGTGGGGTCGCACGATTGCCCATCACTCTACGCTCAGGATAATTTAGACAATAGCCAAGTTTTACAGCATCTAAGATTGAAGCCCCTGGTTTTATACGGAATTTCATAAAATGTAGACCTTGATCGGCATTAGGGTCTGGGAACCTTGCAGCCCGGATTATTGAGAAGCGCAGAGTGGTGATGGTCGCTCCATGATCATCTGTATTGCGTGAAACGTCAAAACCATAAGTAGAGTCATTTGCGAAGGCAATTCCCCAGTTTTCCTCCCTTAGGTGCACAAACTTGTGCTGGCATGTTTCAAAGCGAGCATAATCCCAACTGGTATTTACATGAGTTGGCCTCCATATATGGCCAAATTGAGTTTCAGCAGCTACTTGTTCTGCGTGCACATCAATAGGAAAGGTAAGTTTTAGTAATTTCTCTTGTTCGTTCCAATCAATCTCCAACTCAATCTCAAGGTCTGTGGCTTCTGGATAAAGTGTTAACCTCTCCTTAATTGTAGAAGTTTTCTCTTTTGAAGAGGATACAGATTTAATAATCTCCAGCCACACCCGCCCATCTTCTGACTGACCTGTGGAGAAGCTAGTTACTTGATTAAGAATTTCAAAGCTTCTTTTATAATGTGAATCAATATCCCAGGCATCCCATTTATTTGGTAGATCACTGTGCAAGTGGAACTCATTAGCTGATTGATTAGCGGCAATAGCTTCGCGACCATCTGATAAATTCTTAATTGATGTGATGTGCCCAGCCTTATCAATCACAACCTGAATATTTCCATTCTCAAGAGTTACCCCTTCCAGATTTTCTCTTAAGAAAGCTTGATTTTTAAATTTGTTCGGGACTCCTATTGCGAAAGGATCGACACCCAATCTCTTAGTGGCGCTGACATTTGCAATCATCACTGATTTTTTGACGGAGCTTTCGGGGTCATTTACGAGTAATAATAGAGATTGTTGAATTATCTTATTAAGTGTTTGTGAAATCTCTTGGTGTTTAATCTCTGCTTCGCGATGCACCCAGGCGATAGATGTCCCCGGTAAAATATCGTGAAATTGGAGCAAGAGAACTTCTTCCCAAGCCTTTCGCAATTCCTTTTCAGGATAGGTCATCCCTGTTCTCAAAGTAGCGTAGGTAGACCATAACTCAGCTTCACGAAGAAGGGCTTCGTTTCTGCGGTTACCTTGTTTTGTACGTAATTGGGAAGTGAATACTCCGCGATGAAGTTCTAAATACATTTCACCCCGCCACACAGGTGCGTTTGGATACTCCTGGTGAGCTGCTTCGAAGAATTCAGCCGCCGAACCAAGTGAAACTCGTGGTGAACCCTCAAGGTTTTCAGTTCTATAGGCGGCAGCTAGCATTTCTCTTGTGGGGCCACCTCCCCCATCTCCCCATCCAAAAGGGATTAGTGAGATTGAAGCTCGACCTTTTTCTGCAAAGTTCTTCTCAGCAAACCCTAACTCCTGACCAGTGAGTTCGGAGTTGTAAGTATCAGCTGATGGAAAGTGTGAAAAGACTCTTGTGCCGTCAATTCCTTCCCACCAAAAAGTGTGATGCGGCATTGTGTTTGTTTGGTTCCAAGACATTTTTTGGCTTAGGAAAAAGTCCAGGCCGGACTGCTTAATGATCTGTGGTAGCGCTCCCGAGTAACCGAAAGAATCAGGCAACCAGGCTTCTTTTGCTCTGATCCCAAAATTATCCTGGAAGAATTTTTGTCCATAAACAAATTGTCTAACCATGGCTTCTGATCCTGGCAAATTTCCGTCACACTCCACCCACATGCCGCCGACTGGAACCCATTGTCCAGATTTGACTCTCTCTAAAATTCCAGAATAAATCTCAGGATAAAAGTCTCTCATCCACACATAGTGCTGTGCGGATGAACATGAGAACACAAACTTGGGATGTTTCTGCATCAAGGAAAGAACGTTAGAGAAGGTGCGCGCACACTTTCTTATTGACTCTCTAAGAGGCCAGAGCCAGGCAGTGTCAATGTGAGCATGACCCGTAGCTATTACTTTATGGCTACTTGCGCTTGCGGGTTCATTTAGTACCGTCGCTAAGGCATTACGAGCATCTTGAACATTCTGCGAAACATCGACGGTACTTACGATATCCAACATATTCTCGCAAGCCCGCAGTAGATTGTGTCTTCTAGTGCTGTAATCGGGTAGTGAATTCATTAAGCCTTGGATGGCAATTACATCTTGAGTTAGACCCCAAACTCGCTCATCTAATAAGGCAATACAAAGTTCGTTAAGAGCGTAAAGCTTGACCTCTGGAGAAGTATCCCATTCTCCAAAATTCGTAGGTGAGAAACTATATTCTCTGGCAACGTCAGGATTTGCCGCTACTTCTAAATAAAATTCAATATATTCTGATTCAATTGGCCAAGGTAGCCAGGAGTTTTTTGGTGCTATCGATTTGATTGGAGTACCAGAAGGACTATATGCAAGAGCCTCCGCTTGAAACCCTGACCGAGATCGGTTGTAGCCAAAGTCTACAAGAATCTCAGGTTTATAAAATTCTTCCTGGTGATCTATAAATGGCATTTCTCCTGAAACTCTGAGCCAGGTTGTTGACCAAGCACGACCAAATTTCCACCCGATTGGAACAGATTTAAAGTCTTGTTCTTTTGCTATATAGAACGGTACAGGTTCTCTGGCAGCCTCCCAGGCAGAAATAACTAAGGGGTGTTTATTTGAATAGATGCTGGGAAAAAGACGGTCGCGAACAAACCGCTCTAGCCGCGCTTCGACTTCTTTTCTATCTTGATGCATGCTTCACTCACCTCCTTAAATTATGAAGAAATTATAAGTCGTCTTTCTTTAATTTCGATTATCCAGGATGAAGCGGCGTTTGATATATCCCAAATTAGGTTTGAATCTATCTCACTCCCTAAAACTTCTTGGCACTCATCATTTTCTAGATTCGTAATCAAGTAGTGACGGCCTGAATCCAAGAATTTCATCTCAAATGGGAGCCTTTCAGCCTTCTTCTGTAGCGCAAATCCTAATACTAGATGTGTCTCTTGCGCTTCATTTGAATGGCTCGAGAGCACCCAAATGGAAATTCTTTGTCCGCCACCACCGCGCTCTGGCGGACTACTTAAGGGAGACAGGACAGCATTAGATAAAATAGGGGCAATTGATTGGCGAAAAACATTTATATGGTACCCGAGCCGCTCAGTCAACCTTTTTGGAAAAGTTGGCAGTGGATAACTAAAACCAAATCTATGAAGCATCGCGGCACGAATTATCAGATCAAACTCTGCTATTGACACCTCATCCCAGGCAATGCGTGATGGAGGATAGTCACCTCTCCAATATGACCAAGGCCAGTGAAGTATTGCTATCGGAGGTAATATATGGCTAGCCCCCCATAGCACCTGTAAGTGATGTTCGGTGTAATCAGGGTCACTCAAAAAGAAGCAATGAACATGCTTTGCTAATCCTAGATCTATTCGTAATCCACCGGAAGAACATGCTTCAATTAATAAATCTGGAAACTTTTCTTTGACTGTATCTAAAAGTTTGTAAAGTCCTTGGTAATGCCTGAATAAACCGTCCCCAGAGCTATGACCATGGTCAATCCGTGTACATCCCCTACCAGGATCCACATTAAAATCAAGTTTTAGCCACTTAGCTCCAATTTCAATCACCACTCGGGTAATAGAATCCAAGGCATGTTGCCAGCCATCAACTGATCCTAGGCATATATAGCCTAGGAAACTTGGATCGTTTTTATCTAATCCCTCACTTCGATTTATGTAGGACTGATCGGAATTGTCCCCACCAACGTTTAAAGCGAGAACTTGTGGCGATGTGACTCTTAAATCTGATTTAGCTCCAACTGCCTCTACCTCCAACCAAATTCCTGGCTGTACTCCAAGTTTTTTTACTTTCATTCCTAGATCTTCTAGCCCGGATGGGAAACGGGCTCTATTGACTAGGTCCCAATCCCCCCGATGCTCTCTCCAATTGCTGCTTAAATCAGACTTCCCGAACCAGCCTGCATCTAAAACAACTGTGTTTGCCCCTATTTCTGCCGCAATTTTCGCATTAGCTAAGAATATCTCTTCGTTTAATTCAACATCTTCGTATGGCCACCAGTGGTTCCATTCAATTGGCGCTTTGTCTATTGCAGCAGAACGAGGAATCCAATTATCCCGTATCGAGATTTGTAAAGCTTCGCGAGCATTAAGTACTGAAGATCCAACAGAAAAAATAACACTTGGAGCCTCCAGTTTTTCTGAGGGTTTTATAGGGACTTCTAAATGATAGGGAGAAATCCCTGCCCGGATAAAACCTGCTTTCGAAATTTCAATATGCCAGTTTCCACTCCAGGCTGGCGCAATTATAATGCAGAATCCATCATCTTCTCTTACAAGATAAATTACAGGATTTTCACCATGCGAAGATCTACCCGAGTGAACTCCAAAGGTTGCCCCATTATCCAAAGAGATATTTTTTGCAGAGTACTCATCCCCCCAATCCGAAGAAAAGTACGTTACTTTCCAATTTTGATGGATAAGATTAAATGCAAAAGTATCTAGACGCGTTAGTTTTAGAGTTTTTTTTCCATGATTTTCTAATTTTAGACTACATTCGAAGACTGATTTTCCTGAAATACTCTCTGCTTTCCATTCTCCTTTTAAATTTTGAACTTTAAATTCTACTGAAGCACTTTGCTCTAGAATACTTTTCGAATTTATCAACAAATCACTAAAATCTAATTCAGGGCTGCTAAGAACAAATGGTTTTAGAAATCCAATAATCTCGCCATTAAAATTTAGTGATATCTCATTTTGTTTGTCTGTAGATTCCTTGAAGTAAATATCCATGTTTCTCTCTTTACGTAATAAATGCAATTTGCTGAAATCTTCGACTATAGTCCCATTCTCACATAGCAATTGACCTTTGGCTAGATTTTAACCCTACCAATTGCTAACATTGCCATGCGTTTCACTACTCTTTATTCAATGAAAAGGAGCTATGAACTCTATCTTGCGGGTTGGCGTTATTGGCTTGGGTGGTGCTGGATTAACACATATGAAAGCTTTCAGCAAACATCCAAATACCGAGGTCATTTCTATAGCGGGCAAAGAAGAAGAGAGATTGAGCCAAGTCGCTACTGAGTTTGGTGTGAAAAACACAGCATTTGATTGGCAAGACTTAGTAGCTGATACAGAATTGGACATCATCAGCATAGCTACTCCAAATGTACTTCACTACCCCATTACAATGGCAGCTTTGGAGAGTGGTAAGCATGTTTTTTGTGAAAAACCTTTAGCAATCACTTCGAAACAAACCTCCGAGATGTTTGAAGTCGCGAAAAGAAATAATTGTATTTTAGAGGTTGCGTTGAATTACAGAAGACGTGAGGACATAATTTTGGGTAAGAAGCTTGTCTCTTCAGGAAAACTTGGAAGGGTTTATCATTCAAGAGCCTCTTGGAAAAGAAGATCTGGTATTCCAGGAATCGGGTCATGGTTTACTTCTTTAGAGATGGCTGGGGGTGGCGCTGGTATTGATCTTGGCCCCCACCTAATTGATTCATTACTTTATATGCTTGGAGAGCCAAAAGTTGCAACCGTGAGCGCAGTGAAACACGGTGAATTAGGGATGGCCGGATTAGGGGCAATGCAGTTAAACGGTCAAATGAAAGGGACTGGAGAATTCGAGGTTGAGGATCTTTGTTCTGCGCTCCTTCGATTCGAGGATGGGTCAAGTTGTCAGTTGGAGATCACCTGGGCATCTCACTCTAAAGATAGTGACGATATTTCTTTTGAGCTTCTAGGAGTGCAGTCAGGCTTGCGGATATCTATCGCTAATTATGCCTCTGTCAATACTTTAACGATTTATGAAGAAATAGATGGAGCGCCGTTAACTCATAGCCCTGAAATAACCTCCACCACCGAAGGGCATCTAATGGTCATTCAAGAGTTTATTGATCATGTAACACAGGGCCAACAAGATAACCACACTATTTTAAATGTTATACATAGAGCCACTGTTTTAGAGGCCATTTACGAGTCAGCCAAGTCAGGACAAGAAGTAAAACTATGAGTCAAATAAAAGTAACTATTTGGAATGAGAATAGGCACGAACAAAACCTTAATTCACTTCCTGCAAAAATCTATCCTGAAGGTATACATGGGGCAATAAAAAGTCAATTGGAGGGTGAACTCGGTACACAAATATCTGTAACGACAGCCACATTAGATGAACCTAATCATGGGTTAACGAGAGAAGTGATTGCTAAAACCGATGTACTTCTTTGGTGGGGCCATGAGGCTCACTCTGAGGTTAGTGACCAAGTAGTTGACTCAATTTATGAGGCTGTTAATTCAGGGATGGGATTAATAGTTTTACATTCCGGACATTACTCAAAAATATTTCGTAAATTAATGGGGACAACATGTTCGCTTCGTTGGCGAAGTGCCAAAGATAGAGAATGCGTTTGGACAGTAGCACCAAATCATCCGATTACCAAAGGAATACCGGACCCAATAGTGATACCAGAGCAAGAGATGTATGGTGAATTTTTTGATATACCAACCCCAGATGAATTAATTTTCATTTCTAATTTCTCTGGAGGAGAAGTTATTAGGTCGGGCGCTACTTGGAAAAGAGGGCTAGGTAAAGTGTTTTACTTCTCGCCAGGTGATCAGGATTACCCCGTCTATCATCAAAAAGAAATTGGAAAGGTATTGGCAAACGCTGTCTGTTATTTGGTGGCAGAACGTGCTAGCACACCAATAGATGCCACATTCCATAAACTAGGGTGGTTTGAATAGTGTGCTAGCCATCGAGCTGCATTTTCGAAAATCTTGACTTTCTTTCTGCAGAATAGAGATAAGGACTAATTTTTTTTAAGTGTAACCTGAAGTCCCTCAATTATATATTTGGAAGCAAACATGAGAATAACCAGGGGCAAACTTGCGGATATAAAAAGACCAGCTGAGACCAAGGGTTGGTCAGAAACATAGCGTGTTCCAATAGTTGCCAATGTAGGGGTTAGGAGGCGACTCGTCTCGGATGGCAAAATCATAAAGGCAAAAAGAAGTTCATTCCATGCCCCTAGGAATTGCATTATGGCCAAAGTTATAACTCCAGAAGCGCCAAGAGGAGCGATGATTGATCGAAGGGTACGGAAAAATCCTGCGCCATCCAAAGCAGCTGCCTCAGTAATTTCCTTGGGAATGGACTTAAAAACTAAAGTTAAAAAGAAAGTAGCAAACGGAATACCACCTGAGACATATACAAGTATTAGGCCCTTAACGTCCCCAATAAGCCCTAATCGAGCCAGTAGCACATAAATTGGAATGATCAAAACGGGGCCAGGAAATAGCATCACCCCCAGGAACGTTCCTGTTATAAACCTCCCCCCTGGGACAGGAAGTTTTGCTAAAGCATATCCTGCCATTCCAGCAATAAGTAAAACCAGGGCCACGGTAATTGTGCAAACGAAAAGGCTATTGAGAAACGCCCTACCAACATTGAAGTTATTTATAAGTGATGAATAATTCTCTAACATTAATGTGTCAGGTAGGCCAAAAGGATCGCGTGAGTAATCAACATTGTTTTTCAAAGAAGTCATTAATATAAAAAATAAAGGAAAGATTATAGATATGGAAAGCACAACCAAGCCAATAAGCACAGGTGCCCGACCTTTAATCCTGAGCTTGTTCCTTTTAATATTAGACAACTTAATCATCCTCCGATATTCTGAAAAATTTAGTTTGTAGTAAAGTGATAGCTCCGATTACTAAAAATAACATAACAGCTAACGCTGCTCCTGAGCCTAAATTACTACTAGAGAAAGCTCTAAGGTAAACCAAGTAATCGATGGTGGTTGTATCGAAACCTGGTCCTCCAGCAGTCATCACAAAAATAAAACCAAATATCCCGCCAAATGTGTAAAGAACATTTATGATAAATACAAACCCAAGGATTCGCCTTATGCTGGGAATTGTTACCTGCCAAAGCCTCCTCCACCAACCTGCGCCATCCAAAGCAGCTGCCTCAAGAATCTCAGGATTAATCGAAGTGAGACCAGCCAATAAAAGTAGTGCCTGATATCCAAACCCTGCCCAGACTAGCGCAAACACTATAATCCAAAAAGCTTTTGAACCATCAACAAAAAATTGAATAGGTTTGTTACCAAAATACTCTATTATCTTGTTGACTGGACCATAGTACCCAAAAATACTTTTCACCATTATTCCTACTACCGCGACCGATAAGACGTTTGGAATAAAGAAAATCACTCGAAAATACTGCCACCCTCTTATTTTCTCAAAGAGAAGAACTGCAACTAAGAGAGCAAATGAGATTATTAGAGGTACGGAAAAAAGGAATCTTATGGTATTCGACAACGCCTGGTGAACAACTGGATCATCTACGAATCGAAAATAATTATCTAGGCCCCGCCATGTGTAAGTTAATCCGTTTGTTTTAAAGAAAGATATTACAAATGCAATAAAAACAGGAATAATAGTAAAGAAAAATACCAAAAGAACAGCTGGAGCTACAGCTAGTGCAGCGATTCTACGTTCTCTCTGATTGATTTTTTTCTTTAATGGAATAAAAACGTCAGTGGCAGTGTTTGAAGGTTTTTTGCTCATGAACTCCTTAAAACACTGCCACTTCTGTAACCTAGAAA
>Ga0007787_10000469_pt1 | contig 12486 bp, 7 predicted proteins | sample LauGreFa1BDMLBSN_2_FD_59500 | JGI IMG/M metagenome (GOLD analysis project Ga0007787, IMG submission 59500) | Freshwater lake microbial communities from Lake Michigan, USA - Fa13.BD.MLB.SN | ecosystem: Environmental > Aquatic > Freshwater > Lake | place: Lake Michigan, USA | collected 2013-09-23 | reverse complement strand
CTGGCGGTGTGATGACCAATTGGCAGGGAGAAGATTTAGATTTAAAATCTGGCGTGCAGGTGCTGGCTTGTGCAACAAAGGAGTTGCACGCGAAAGTTGTGGAAGAAATTAATAGTTAAGAAGGCTGTCTGCCTTTGCTGGGATTTTCTTTTTCCTCGCGTTTTCTTGCCTCTTCAATTTCAGTAAAAGTATCTTTTTTCTCTTCCACAGCATTACCTGAAATACCACGCGCTTTTGGCTTATGCACTGCATTTGATGGAGCACCCAAACCAAATGTGCTTCCCAGATTCAACGCAGATTCTTGATCACCAAAAGTTCCCCATTGGCCTTCATTAGGATTTGGAGCTGAAATAGCAGATGAAACCGCAGCTTCTTTTCCCGCTTTTTCTTCTAAATTTTGTTTAGAATCCCCTTTTGCTGGAAGAGCCGCTGGAGCTTTAGCACTTTCTTCCATAGCAGATGAAAGAACATTCATGGCCACTTTTAAATCCTCAGCCAATTTCGGGTCGCTTTTTCCGGCTTTTTCCAATAAATCGCCCAATGCTTTTAAAGCCACAGGCCCCGCGCCTTTCTTAAGAATTTCTCCAAGCTTATCCAAAGTATATTGCATGGTTGCTTTGGCATCCGTGAGTTCCTTTTCCGTCATTTTTATTTCTGATTTAGCCTGAACCGCGGCTCTGGTTTTATCATCAGTTTTATGCTTAGCTCTTTCTTTGTCATCTTTAACAACTTCTATTGTAGTATCTGTCCTAGCCGCGAGTTTAACAGCCTCTAGATCAATATCTGCAGACTTTTTTTCTGTTTCTTCACCAGATTTTTCTTTCTTATTAGCAGAACTTTTTTCATCACCACCGGGAAACAAATTCAATTCCGGATTTTGTCCTTGTTCAATAGCCATAAAAAAGAGAGTTAGTTATTAATGTTTAAAATGTCTGGTCTCGATAAAATAAAGCGCGAGGCCTTTTTCATCGGCTTTTGCGATCACTTCTTCATCACGCACTGAACCGCCGGTTGCGATGATTGCTTTAATTCCATATTTCGCAGCGATTTCAATATTGTCGGCAAAAGGAAAGAAAGCATCCGAAGCTAGAAACGCGCCGCTTGCTTTATCAACATTTTTCTCACCATCGAAAAATTCTGATGCTTTTTTGCAGGCGATTTCGCAGGCATCGACGCGACTAGTTTGTCCGCCGCCAACTCCTACAGTTTGGAAATCTTGCACCACAACAATGGCGTTTGATTTTACGTGTTTGCAAACGGCCATCGCAAAAATTAATTGCTCAATTTCAACATCATTTGCCGCTTTTTTTGAAACTTGTTTGAGATCATTTTTAGTAATTGTTTTCTGATCTAAATCCTGCATCAAAAATCCGCCCGATATTGATTTTACTTGGCTTTGCGCAGATTTTTTAAAATCAGCAATCAGCACGCGCAGATTTTTTTTCGCGGCTAAAATTTCTTTTGCATCACCGTCAATATCGCGCGCGATAATTACTTCATAAAACATTTTTGAGAGTTCGGTTGCAAGCGCCGCATCAATTTTTCCATTCAAAGCAACGATTCCGCCAAAGGCCGATTTAGGATCAGATGAAAGCGCGCGCTTGTAGGCTTCAAGCAAGTTTAGTCCCATTGCAGTTCCGCACGGATTTGCATGTTTGATGATGGCGCAAGCTGGTTTTTCAAATTCTAAAACCAAGTTATAAGCAGCGTCCGAATCGTTTAAATTATTATAGCTCAGCTCTTTGCCCTGAAGCTGTTTTGCATTTACGATTCCTGAATCTGAGTTTGAATAAACTGCCGCTTTTTGGTGCGAATTTTCGCCGTAGCGCAAGCTTTGTTTTACTTTTCCGCTGAGTGAAAAATCTGATTTGTTAAACCAGTTTGAAATCGCGATGTCATAATCGGCGATATTTTTGAAAGCCTGCGAAGCCAAGTTTTTCCTGAACTCAAACGAAGTTGCGCTGGAATTATTTTTCATCTCCGCCATCAAATTTTCATATTGCGAAACGTCAGTGATGACAGTTTTATAAACGAAATTTTTTGAAGCCGAACGCACCATCGCCGGGCCTCCAATGTCAATATTTTCGATGATTTCTTCTTCGTCATTTGTTTTGGCAACCGTTTCAACAAACGGATAAAGATTGATAACAAGCAGATCAATTGACTCAATTTTATGTTCTTTCGCAGCAGCCACGTGATCAGCATTATCAAGCACCGCGAGCAATCCGCCGTGAACTTTTGGATGCAAAGTTTTTACACGTCCATCCATCATTTCCGGAAAGCCGGTGAAGTCAGAAATATCTTTCGCGGCAATTTTTTCTTTTTGCAAAAGTTTAAAAGTTCCGCCAGTTGAAATAATTTCAACACCTTGCGAAGCCAAGAATTTAGCCAGCTCAACAATTCCTGATTTATCTGAAACTGAAATTAAGCAGCGTGAGATTTTTTGTAAGTTTTGCATTTTTTAAGAATTAATAATTTTTAAAATTTTTTGGAAACCTTCTTCAATCTAGGTGCTCGGCGGAGTTTGTAACTCCGCTGAAATGTTTATGCCTTGTTTATTGCATGAACAATTGGGCGCGATTGCAAATCACGCCCAGCACTAGAATTAATAATTTTTAGAATTTTTTGGAAACCTTCTTCAATCGATAAATTTCCGTTATCAATAATATGCGCACCGTCCGCAACCTTGAGCGGCGCGTCTTTGCGGTTTATGTCATTTTCATCGCGCTGTTTTAAATGCGCTAAAATTTCGGCGTAAGAAACATTTGCAAGCTGCGCTGCTCGGCGTTTTGCGCGAATTTCAACATCGGCAGTTACAAAAAATTTGAAATCTGCTTCCGGCGCAATAACCGTTGCGGTGTCACGTCCATCAAGCACGCAGCCGTTTTTTTCTCTTTTGCCTTTTTCCACAAAATCACGCTGAAAATCAAAAAGCGCTTTGCGCAAGTTTTGATTTTTCGCAATCACTGATGCAACCGAACCAACATCTTCACCAAAAAGTTTTTCATTTTCTAAATCTTCCTCGCGAATGTTTGCGCACAAAACAGAAATTTCCGAATCAATATTTTGCGGATCAAATTTTTTCTCAATTACACGAAGCGCAACAAGCCGATAAATCGCACCAGTGTTGAGAAAAGCGAGTCCAAAATGCCGCGCAACTTTCTTCGCCAAAGTTCCTTTTCCCGAAGCGCTTGGTCCGTCAATTGCGATTACTAATTTTTTATTCATTCTTTATTTCTGATTATTTTTTTCTTTTAGGCGGTTTGAGACCTTGTCATATTCGCTTTGCAGATCATCGACCATATTTTGAAAAAGGGCATCGTCTTTTTTATAATCTTTCAAGTCAGATATAACGCTCTTCAGCTTAGATATTTCTAAAGGTCGAACCGCATCTATTTCTAACAAATAATTTTTTATTTCTTTTATCACCATTACAAAAACATGCTCCTTAAGCTTTAGATTTAAGCATAACTTTAAGGCTGCTACCGCTTGAATAAGAGATAGATAAGGGCTGGAAGCGTTAGCTGCTATAGATATATTTGCAAAAACTAAGGAACTCCAAATTTTCTCCTCTAAATCTTTTTTCTCCTTCTCGAAATCTTCCTTAATTTTTTTCAAATTTTCTTCTGACTTTTTCTCATAATCTTCACGCATTTTTTTAATCGAACCCTCCAAATCTTCGCGCATTTTTCTAATTGATTGCTCCATCTCACTTCTATCTTTCTCAAGAATTTTTTTCTGATAAAACCCAACGAGAAAAGGAGCAACAACACCAACAAGAATAGTTACAACAGCTCCTACGGCACCAACAGTCCAAAGTACTTGAGAAAAAGAATCTGCATAAAATGTCGACAACCGCTCAAAAGACTGATTATAAAATTCACCAACCCTATCAAGCGCCTCTAAAGAAAAATTTTGCGAATTTAATTTTGTCATACCCACTTATTTCAATAAATTTTTACTATTCCTCTTCTCAATTTTTTTAATATTTTCTGCTGTTGGCAACTTCTCCGGCATTCTTCCACCAAGCTCCTTGATGGTTTGGCGAACTTTTTTACCAACTTCAAAATGTGTTTTATTTGCTTTTTGTTTTCCCGTAATTTTTTCGCGACGCAATTTTTCTTCAGCTTGAGTTGCGCGAAATAAATTGGCTGCAAGCTCGGTAGAACCCATGTGATCGAGAATTTTTTCGCTTTTCTTCAAACCTTTTTTCTCATGAATTCCTTTTGAATCAAGCCCGCCATACAAGCCTTGATAGCCATGATTTTGAAAAATTGCATAATCAATTGAAGTCACAACCCCAGCCTCTTTTGCTGCCGACGCCAATTGAATGTTATGGCGAATCAACTCGTCTTGCAGTCTAGTTTGGATTGCAAAATAGCTCTGACCCAGCGCCACTACTTCTTTGGCGGGATTAGCATTTTGCACGATCAAATAGCAAGCATAGCGCGATAATTTTATATCACTAATCTCGCGGATGGCGCCACTACCGATCTCAACCATTTCGAGCAAGTCCTCGAAATGGTCTGAAGCCTTATGTTTGCTGTTCTCACAAGATTCTTTTGCTTTTTCAATTACTGGCAAAAAATGACGGTATTCTGAGTATTCCAAAATTTTAGCAAGCTCGCGAGCGCTCCAATACTCGCCTCCCGCCTCATCAACTTGCTTGATCTTTTCAAAAATTTTTAATCCTTTTTCAGTTTTCATATGTGGTGTGTTTAGTATTTAATAGAAAAATTTATTGCGGATGCCCGAATTCACTTCAGGCATCCGCAAATTTAATTTTTAGAGCATCTCTCCAATTTTTTTGGTTTTCAAAATATCGCGCGCTTTGGCATATTTATCATCGTGCCAGAAAATTAAGCAGCCGTTGCAGCCTTTGCCGCAGCAGCCGTCCACGCCAACTCGTGGGGTTCGTGGGGCGATTTTATCATCGCCAACTTCGAGTGCGGCGAAATATTTTGCGCGTTTATTTTCGTATTTTTTTTCACCAACATTTCCGGCTTCTAATTGATGCGAAAGTTGGCGTGATTCTACTTTTAATTTTTCTGATTCGATGTTCATTTTTTCTTTGCGAATCAGCGACATTACTGGCAGCAGCTCTTGCAATTTTTCTTTTTCAAAAAGATGAAAAGCGCTCGCAGCAATTTTGAATAATGGTTTTTGTCCGGCGTGTAATTTGTCGGAAGTTTCGTGATCTACGAATCCTGCGTTGGTTTGTTTTACTTTTTTAAATTCGTAAATTCTAAGCAAAATCGGCTCGCGCTGATAAGGTGATAAAAATTCTAGCACATCGCCTGCGTCAAGGCGGTTCTTGCCTTCAACGATCATGTCATCACCATCCCAGGCATGAACTTTAGCAGCATATTCGTAAAAAGAAGTTGAGCCGGTTGATTCATAATCATGCGCTAAATTTGTCAAACGACCGTCGTGAAATGCTAAAGAATATCCGCGATTTGCCACAGAATTAATTTCATCCATATAGTCGTCAGCGCTCCATTTTTCTGGGTTGGCGACATAATCATCAATTGCGGCGCGATAAACTCGCGCAACTGATCCAGCATAAAATTCGGTTTTGTTTCGTCCTTCAACTTTGAATGAATCGAGACCGATTTTTATATATTCATCAAGTTTTGGAAGCAGGCAGAGATCTTTAGAATTAAGGATGTAAGAGCCATGAACATCTTCTTCAAATGGCATTAATTCGCCGGGACGGATTTCTTCTTCTAAGAAAAAATCGAAGAGATCTTTGTTGTTTTCGTTGATCTCAATTTCATGTTCGGTGTTGTCTTTAAGTTTGATTTTTAACTTATAACCCCAGCGGCAAGAATGGGCGCAAGAGCCTTGATTGGCGCCGCGCTCGGCCATGAAGTTTGATAACAAACATCTGCCCGAATAAGTCATGCACATTGAACCGTGAATGAAAGTTTCGATTTTGATGTTTGGACATTTTTTGCGAATTTCGGTGAGCTCTTCAAATGAAACTTCGCGCGCCATCACAACTAAACTCGCGCCTTGTTTTTCCCAGAAATCAACGGTGAGCCATGAGCAAACGTTGGCTTGTGTGGAGATGTGAAGCTCTAGGTGCGGCGCGTGTTCTTTAACAAATTGAAAAACGCCGGGATCAGAAATAATCAAACCATCCGGATTCACCGCTTTTACGGTTTCAATAAATTGCGGCAGTTTTTCGATATCTTTGTTATGCGAAAAAAGATTGAGCGTGAGATAAACTTTTTTGCCGCGATCATGCGCGAATTTTATGCCCTCAACAACATCTTCTAAAGTGAAGCCAGATTTTACGCGAAGTGACATGTCGGGAGTTCCGCAATAAACCGCATCGGCTCCGTAAAGTATTGCGGTTTTTAGGCGATCTAAGGTTCCGGCAGGTAAAAGTAATTCAGGTTTTTTCATCGAAAAATTTATGCTATAAAGTTGGGGGAGTGTCAAATTACAGCTTAAAAAGCTAGTTACACAAGAGGCAAGAGCTCTTCTTTATTCATCAGAACTGATATTTTCCTTTTACACCGGCGCTATGCGCGTGGAAATTATTACGATAGTCATACTCATAGTTTAACTGCACGTTAAATGAGTCTGCGCAATAAAGTTGAGTTCCAAGGCTAAATCTTAAACTTCCTTGCGGAATGCTTGATGATTTTGCGGAGAATCCCAAATCTTGTCCCACAAAGTTTGCGCGAACTTTTTGTTTGCTGCCGGCAAAATCATAACCATAAGAAATTCCGAAATTTGGCATAATTTGTTGTTTTGTGTTTAGCTGCATGAGCTTGCTAATATTGGCTCCCAAGCGTGTTTCAAACAGGCTGGTTGAATTATTTTTGATGCGTAAGTTTAAATCACCTGCTCCACCTTCTTGATAATTATCAACATAGTTTTTTGCCGCGGTTACTGCCACTAAAGGAGTTAAAACATAACCATTAACCAGCTTGAGGTTTTTTCCAATTTCAGCTCTGCTGACATAAGTTTGACCAGCGTAATTGGCGTTCGCATTTAAATTAAAAATCGAAATATTGCGCACCGAAGAATATTCGTTATGAGCAAAGCCAATCATGGCGTTTACAAAATACTCAGAGAAATCGTAAGCGCCGTATAGATTTAGTTGATAGCTTTCAAGTTTGGTTCTTTGGTTTTTGCTAATGGAATCGAGGCTGGAATTTATATAACTTAAGCTGGTGCCAATGATTAGATTATCCTCAACCTCTTTATCAAAACCCATCAGGATTCCTTGAGTGTTAGCTTTATAGCCTGAAGAAGTTGCACTATTTCCTTGGTAAATTCTTGCGCCGAAAGTTTGAACCCAAACAGATTTTTGCGCCATCTCAGAACCGCTCGAAATGCCACGCAAAGCGCCAATTCTTTTTGAGGCTTGATCGATAGCGTTATAGACGTTTTCAAAAGGAATTTTGTTTATTGAGTTGTCAACTTGCGGACTTACTGATTCAAGAATTTTTGTAACAGAACCTGCATTTTCTTCGTTTGTTAACAATTGATTTAGAGCCAGAAGATTTCCCTCAGCGTTTTCCAAATTAATTAATTCACGATATAAATTTTTTTGTCCATCAGTTGAGCCCAGCAGCACTTCTTGCCTTTGCGCGATATTTAGAATTAGAGCATCACTAGAAATTTTGGTAGAAAATCTCAGGTTTGAGACATTCAGGTTATCAAGCACCAAAATATTATTTTCTGAAATTTGCGAAATATCAGAGCCGCTGGCGCCAGAAACTATGGTATAATTTACGCCTGATTTGATGTTAGAAAGTACAGTTTGATCAATTGTTAAGCGAATATTAGTATTAGCACCAATCATTGCCAAACCACTGGCAACAATGCTTCCAGCTTGATTATCGCTGCTAATTGTTAGCTTCAATGTAGAGCCATCTGCTAAATTTAAATCTCCTGCAACATTGTGGCTTTGATCATATAAATTCAAAACCCCGCTACTAGCTACGTTCAAATTACCATTAATGCTATTGCCGCCGCTATTAGTTAAATTCAGAGTGCCGCTAACATTTGTATTTAGGGCATTGATTTGAGAATTAACTGAAGCATTTGAACCATCAGCAATATTGAACTGATTTATAGGATTATTCGCCTCGCCAATGCCAAAATTAACCAAAACTTGTGAAGCTTCGATATTAATATTTCCGCTTGCGCTTGAGCTTAATGGAACTCCAAAAAAGCTATTAAATGACAATCTATCAAGGCTTAGAGTTGAGACCGCAGAAGATTTAACATTGCCCGTGAAACCAAATGTATCTTGGATATTTAGATTGGCATTGTCGCCTAAGATAACATCGCCATCAATATTAACTCCGGATTTAATGGTAAGATTAGCACCCTGCTCCAACTTTATTTGATCGATGTGTAGATCGGAATTAGTGGCGCTTAAAGTTTTTCCAGAGCTGATTTTTAACTCGGCGATTTTTACTTCGGTTGATCCGATATGTTTATTTAAGTCGTAATCATCCTTAAAGTTAATCACGCCAACACTGTTGGCAGAAGCGCTGATGTTGCTATTAACTGCGCCAGATCCGATATTTAAAGTGGCACCATTATTTAAAATTAAAGAACCCGCATCTAGAGAATTGCCATTTGTATCAAGGTTCAAAGTGGAATCTTGCAGAAGTTCAACAACAGAAAGTTTGTTAGTTTTTCCAATATCATTTGCGGTTGTGACGGTTTTATCGGTATTGATATATAAAAATCCCACACCGTTTTCTAAGTTTTCTAAACCATCAATTTCGCCAGTAGTTGTGCCGCCATCTAAAGTTAGGCTTGATGAGTTATCGATAGAAACATTGCCGGTTATTTGATCGGTAGCGCCAGAAACTGAAGAATTATCACTAATTGCAATAGTAAGTGCGTTAATTGAGCTTGATTCGCCCAAAGCAATTTCTGCACCAGAAGCCATAGATACGGCAAAAACTCTACTTAAAGCCGTTCCGATATTTTTTAAAAAAGTGCCGCTGGATTTAAAATTCACCACACCAACACCATCTTCAGAGGCGGTAATATCGCTATCAACCGTAGCAGATCCGATATTTAGAACTGAGCCGCTATTTAAAGTTAAGTTGTTAGAAGCTAGAGAGTTGTTGTTTGTGTTAAGATTTAGAGTTGTGCCCTCGGCAAGCTCAACTGAATTCAGTTTATAAGTTTCTCCGATATTTTGTTTGGTTGTAACAGCTTGATTTTCGTTAATGTATAAAGTTCCTGAACCTTCAGCTATTGAACCATCAACCTTAGCGTCAAGTTCACCAACATTCAGATTTAAACTTGAAGAATCGGCAAGAGATACATTGCCAACTAATTTACCAGCTTTAGCCGATAGCACAGAATTCTTGCCAAGCGAGATTTTTGTTGCTTTGATGTCACCTAAACTACCTAGATCAAGAGTTTGATCTGAATCGATGTTTACCGCAGAAACTTTGCTTAAATTAGTTCCGATATTTTTAGAGAAAGTTCCGCCCGATTTAAAATTAACCACGCCAAGACCATCTGCAGATGAAGTAATATCACTGTTAACTGCGCCAGATCCGATATTTAAAACTGAGCCGCTATTTAAAGTTAAGTTGTTAGAAGCTAGGGAGTTGTTGTTAGTTTTAAGATTAAGAGTTGCGTTGTTGCCAAGCACTACTGAAGCGAGTTTATAAGTTTCTCCAATATTTTGTTTGGTTGTGACTGCTTGACCGGCAAGGATATTCAAATTACCCGAACCTTCATCTTGCACACCATTGATTTTGTTATTGAAGGTGCCTCTAGTTTGTAAGGTTAAATTTGAAGAGCCAGCAAGACTAATATCGCCAACTAATTGACTTATCTTTGCTGAAAGTGAAGAGCCATCACCAATTACAATATTGGTAGCATTGATGGTATTTGAAATACCAAGAGTAATTGCAGCCCCAGAGTTAATATTTACCTGAGAAACTTTGCTTAAAGCAGTTCCGATAGTTCGCGAAAAGACACCGCTGGATGTAAAATTTACAGTTCCAAAACCATTGCCGCTTGCAACGATATTACCATTTAAACTGCCCTGCTCAATGTTTAGAGTTGAGTCTTGATCCATAGTGACTTGCTTCACTGTGACGCTATTATTGTTCAAACTTAGCGCGGCATTTTGTTTTATGGTTAGGTTTATGGCAGGAGTAACCATATCAGTAATTGACTTCAATAATCTGTTATTTCCAACAACGTCAATTGCGAAACTTGTAGTAGCTGAAGCGTTGACAATTGAAGCATTAACACTCGAGTCGCCGAGTATTAATTTTGCGTTATTAGCGCTTGCTATTATACCTGTTGCGCCCGATGTGCTAGCGACATTTATTGACTTATTATATGTTGCTAGATCAAGAGTTGATCCACCATAAAGCCTAATACTTCCAATAGGCGCAGTTGCACCAATATCAGCGTTTACTATTACACTTTGATTTGCCGCAATATCAATCCATGAGGTTATCGACGACAATGCTGAGGAACCATCAATTGAAGATGAAAGAGTTGAGCTAAGTAAAGAAATTTGCGCAGAGTTGTTTGATAATATTATTTTTCCACTTCCTATAATTGAAACAGCAGTACTAGAGACAGTAGTGCCAATACCAAGAGCGCCGCCTTTTTCAATTTGAATAATCTGACTTGCATCACCAAAAGTAACAGAAGTAGCTGATGACGAACCACTTAAAAAACCCGAAAGTGTTGCCGTTCCGATACTCATTACTAAATTAGGATTATTTCCTAAATTAATTGAGCCGTTAAGAATATTATTACCTCTTAAAGAAAAGGATTTGGCATTATTGATAAAAATTCCCCCAGTGATTGTGGCACCAGTGTTTTTAATAATTAAATCAGCGTTTGAATTATCAAAATAAATAGCTTTTGCACTTGCGCTGACAGCTTGAAGTGAGGAGTCATTCCTCTTTATGTCAACCGTCAAACTTCCATTTGCAGTGCCTGAATAATTGATTACCGATCCGTTGGTATTTGTATTTAAAACCGAAGATTGAGCACCAAGCGTGACAAGATAATCGCCCGAAGTATTAGTAAGATTTACAGTATTCAAAGCCGAAGAAGTTAAAGAAGACCGACTCGCGAAGGAGTCTCCCATTTCAAAATCTTTCGCGCCATTAATTGAATTACTTCCCATATTTAGGGAGCTTACGGCATGAATAAAAAATTTAGCCAAACCTTTGCCTTCAATACCAATTGAACCAGTTGTTGAGAAAGCACCTAAGCCGATATATACACTACCAGCGCCATCCGAAGCGCCAATAATATTATCAGTAATAATATTGCTGGGATAGTTAATGCCCCATGAACCAATATCCAAACGCTGACCCAAAGCAAGAATTCGATCAGCAGCATAAAGAGGATCGGCCATTAAAAAAAACAATATGGCCAGGCATGTAGATATGTTGCTTATGAGTTTTTTGGACATTTTTAGGACTTCTTCTGAATCTTGAATTGTTTTTAGTTTGATAAATTTTTTAGCTCGAAAACCAAACGCAGCACAGTCGCCAAAGCAATATCTAAAATCAATCTCTAATTTACAAATAGTGTATTATTTTGAACAGAAATGATGGCCAATTGAACAAATATTTACCTATTTTTGCATCACCGGTGAAGAGCTATTTTTTTGCTTAAAACGCTCACAAAATAAAATTTTCTAAGTTTAACAAATTCATCAACCCTGCCAATTATTTTCTTCCACACAACACAACCTTCAAAGAATCTAAACGAACCAAGAAAAAACGCTAACAGCTACAAACGCAAGGTTCTATGCGCCAAATTTTCAATCACTTCCTCATCATGCGAAATTATGATATAAGAAATTTCGCGCTCTTTTTGAATTTCTAAAAGCAGGTTTAAGATCTCATTTTGAGTAGCAAAATCAAGAGCTGAGGTCGGCTCATCCAAAATCAGAATTTTCGGATTGAGAATTAATGCACGCGCAATTGCAACTCTTTGACGTTGTCCGCCCGAGAGCTGGTGCGGATAGCGCGATTTTAAAAATTCCGGCAGATGCAATTTTTTCATAATCTCATCAACAGAATTTTTCACGCCGTGAATTTTCAAACCTTCTTCAATAATTTCAGAAATTTTCATGCGCGGATCAAGGCTGGAAAACGGATCCTGAAAAACAATCTGCACTTCGCAGCGCAAAGTTTTTTCATTTTTTTGCCAATTTTTATTTTCAAAAAAATTGATCTCACCTTCACTTTTTATCAAATCAGTTAAAGCAAGCGCGAGCGTTGATTTTCCTGAGCCGCTTTGACCAACAATTCCCAAATTTTCTCTGGCCTTTAGCGAGAAATTTATATTTTTTAGAATCGTTTTTTTGTTATAAAAAATTGCCAGATTTTTCACCTGCAAAACTTCTTGGCCGTAATTTTTTTGCGCCGTTTTTTCGCGATGCTTAATGTGTAATTCTTCACCAATTTCAACAATTTCGTCGGCGATTTTTGCAACTGCATGGCGATT